>JACCDO012243724.1_pt1 | contig 15600 bp, 9 predicted proteins | sample 7446101 | NCBI WGS metagenome assembly JACCDO01 (sample SAMN15323440, study PRJNA562643) | freshwater metagenome | isolation source: river surface water | place: USA:Blue River Watershed | collected 2017-08-16
AATAAAATATATAAATATAATAAAATATGCCTGACAATTTAATCAATGGAAATTTTACAACAATAAATGTCTCAAGTATCAGAGAAGAAAACAATGTTACAAAAGGAGGATATATTGTTATGAATTATGATGGTGTTATTGATTTACACGGTGAAAAATTATTTATTAATTTTAGAGATAATATCGAATTAAGAAATGATGGTTCATTAATTTTAAATACAACTGGAGGGGATCTTCTATTTAATTCAGAAGTAGGTCATGTTTTAATCGAATCTGGAGCACCAGGAATGACTTCAATATATATTAATGCTTCTAACACTAATGGTGGTATTTTAATGGAATCCGGAACATCAGGTGTTAATATATTAACTGAAATGGGCGATATTTCAATTATTTCAAAAGGTAAAGATATTAACATTGGGTATTCAGATGGTTCAACAACATTTGATCCAACTAAAGAAACCCAAAATATTAACATTGAATCACAGAACTATGTTAATGTTAATACTTCAACTTTTCAAGTCATCGCAAGTGATACAATAAGTTTCTTAGGAGGTGAAATTATTTTTGGTCCTTCACCAACTAATCCATTTTTACAAATTAAAGATGATTGTCTTTTAATAGATCCTCAAGAACAAAATGAATTAGGGATTAAAAAAGTCATGATTGATGTAAGCTCTTCTAGTATATCGAAACCAACATATGATGGTTTGCTTATTCGTTCTTTTAATGATGATGTTTCAACTGATATTACCTTAAAAAATAGTGATAGTAAAGGTGGGATTTCTTTTGGTATAGAAGCTCCTAATTCAATAAATGGTAATGATGAAACTTTCATTGCCTATAAAGTAAGTAATAAAATAATACCATTACAATCAGACTCAGGTCGTGATATTACATCCGAATATATTGGTAAAACATTTTATTGGACAGTTGATGAAGTCAGTGAAGTTATTACAGGTTTAAGTACTTATATAACTCCTGCTTCAACATATAGTTCTAATACTTTAGTAACTGGAGGAGTTTATACCGGTTTTGTTACTAAATATTATAAAGTTGAAATTGATGATGAAAATAGTACACCAAATAAATTCAAATGGTCAAATGATGGAGGTAAAACTTACCAAGACGAATTTGTTTATATTAATTCATCCGCAATGACCCTAGAAGATGGTATTACAATTACTTTCCCTCAAACAACTGGATTTTCTTTAGGTGATTATTGGACATTTAGTGCTTTACCAGTTGCTACAACTAACGAAACAGGAAATAGAAATTCACAAGTTTCTAGAATTACTAAACCTGGACTCGGTTATTTAACTGTAGCTGAACCTCAAGGATTTCAAATTAAAACAAGCGACCAAGAAAGATTAAGAATTACAGATAATGGTCAAGTTGGTATTGGTACTGGAAAACCATCCGCAACATTTGAAGTGACTAATAAAGTAGGAAAAAGAATTATATTAAGTACTGATTATGAAAATCAACAAATTAATCCATCAGTAGCAGGGTTAACAAGTGGAGGTTGGGTTGCTGTTTGGGAAAGTTATACTGGAAGTAGTAATAAATACGATATATTTGGTCAAATATTTTATCCAGATGGAACTAGAAATGGTAGTCAATTTAGAATTAATGACAGTAACAATCAACAGAATAATCAGTCTTATCCTTTTGTAGTTGGAACAAACAAACCTAATTCAGGAGGGTTTCTAGTTATATGGAGTTCCGAAACTGAAACTTTAACTCCAGGAGTTTATGAGTACAATATTATGGGACAATTGTATGATGCTGATCGTTCAGAAGAAAATCGTAAAATTATGGATGGTGATATTCAGATTAATAGTGATGTTCCTAATATTACAATTATTAATAAATATCCAAGAGCATGTAGTTTAAATAATCAATCGAATAATTATCCATATGTTATTGTCTGGTCTAGTAATTATCCTGACGGTGGTGTCAATAATTATTGTTATCTTAGAATTTTATCTTTTAGTGGTAATCTCCAAAATTCGGAATTTTTAGTTAATCCAGCTTTATCATTAAGTCATACATACCCAGATATAACCCCTTTACAAGAAGATGATCCTTTATTACCAAGAGGATTCGTTGTAGGTTTTATGTGTGAATATGATACAAATTTATTTGATATTAGATACCAATTATTTGATGGTAATTATATTAAATATGGCGATTCAGTATTAGTTTCAAAAACAGAAACAATTAATGGTGTAAATCCTTCAAAAACTTATGGACGTTTATCATTAGAAGGCTTAACAACAGGAGGTTTCATTGTTACATACAATCAATCATATAAAGGTGACAATTCTATTTTAAGTTTAAATGATACTATTTCAGGGTTAAACTCATCCGCAATAGGTCAAATAACTAATATTGACAATGTTGATACATCAATTATTACAATTAATTTATTATCAGGAACATTTTTAAATGGAGAAGATTTTATTACAGATATTAGTGCTAGAGTGGGAAGAATAGAAACCATTAGATTCATTTCAGGGACATATTATGAAATAGTTTTATCAAATGATGTAAAAACGATTAAAGCAAATAAGTATATAACATCTTCTTCAAATCCAGTTTATACAATTAATAATGTCAACACATCTCAATTTATAGATGACCAACAATTACAAACTCAGGATCCTTCCGAACAATACACCCTCCCGGTATTATCAGAAACATTTGATAAAAACTTTGTTATTGCTTGGGCGAATGGTAAAATACCAAATATTTATTATCAAAAGTTTAATTATACGAATGGTGAAAAAATAGGTAATGAAACTATGATACAACCTACTTATCAAGGTGTTGTCATGAGAAATCCATCAATATCATATGTATTTAATAAAAACACTCAAGACCAGGGCTTAGTTTTAGTATATGATTCTGAAACGTTTGATTATTCTCATCATGGTGTTTTTGCTGAATTAATTAATAATGATAATCCGTTTGTTAAAATATGGAATGGAACAAGTACAACTGTTGTAACTAATTATGGTTCTGTTGGATTAGGAACAGAAAAACCAGAAGCTTCTATACATATACAAAACGAAACACCTTCTATTTTATTACAAAACACTAATGATATTTTAGGGTCAAACTTAGCTAGTAGTAAAATACAATTTAAAGATTATAATGGTGAAGGTTTAGCAGAAATTAAAGGTTGTTATACCAGTAGTTATGACACAAGAAACCCACAATTCAATAATCTTGTAAGATGGTTTAAATTTAATGAAACATATGGTTCAAATATAGCAATTGATAGTTCCAGAAATAATATCCAAGCTACTTTAAATAATTTAAATGTATACGATAATTGGGTGTCAGGAAAAATAGATAATGCTTTGCTATTTAATCAATCTGGTTATTTAGATTGTGGTAATGATTCAACAATAAATGAAATAGCACAAGGAGGTTTTAGTATTTCATCTTGGATTAAAATATTTCCTGGTTCTGAGACTGGTTCAGATTTTACGATAATTTCAACCGGTTCAACAACAAGTGGTAACTATCAATTCAGAATTAATACTGACTTTCATTTAGTAGGTATTCTATATACATCAAATACAAATGAATTTGTTACTGGTACTACAAATGTAGCAGATGGTTTATGGCATAATGTTGTAATGACATATGACCCAAGTTTAACGTCAGACCACCTAAAATTATATTTTGATTCTATTCTAGAAAATAGTTATACTGTTGTTGGTACAGTTGATATTCCACTCGATATTACAAATGTATATATTGGTACAACAGATAGTATTAATAATTTTTATAATGGATTAATGGATGATTTCCGTATTTATAATACACCTTTATCTGAAATAGATATTGGAACATTATTTAATAATATTGATAAAACCAGAGGTAAGATAATTTTTAAAACAAACAATGGTGAAGGTATTCCTGAAAGTGATACCATTCGTAACTTTACAATTGATGCTGATGGGTTTATAGAAAATTTAAGAACCCGTTCTTTGCCAGACTCAACAATTACAGGAACTTTAACACCAAATGGAAATATTATAACAGGTTCAAATGGAACTAAATTTCTGTCTGAAATTAATATTGGTGATACAATCACTATAAATAATTATCAAAGAGTAGTCATTAAAATAATAAGTGATACAGAATTGGAAATAAATGAATCTTTAACAGGTTTTGCTTCTGGTCCTTATATTAATGTTCAAAGAAAACCCTCTGTTTTGTCTGGATTAGACGCTAACTCTGTTCTAAAACTTTTATTAAATGCGGAAGGGAGATTATCAATTGGAAGAGCGGATACAGTAGCTAAATTAGTTATTTCAGGGACAAATGATGTAAATGACTATCCTAATATTTATCTTAAAAATTATACTACTGGAGGGTCTATTAATCAAATAGCTTTTTTTGGTAGAGATGATACTGATATCCCTTACCAAATCGGACAAATTTTAACAGATGCTGTTCCAACTACAACAGAAGGAATATTTAGATTTTATTTGAATAATAATCAACAAAATGAACAAAGAATGGTATTGACATCAAATGGTTATTTAGGCCTAGGAGGAGATACTTTATTCACACCTACAAATCATCTTGAAATAAGAGATAATAATACGAATAATCTTAATATTTTATTAGAAAGTGGAAGTGATGATACTGTTATTGGCGGAGCTGCTTCAAATATTAATTTTAAATCAAAAAATGTTAATGATAATTATGCTGTAATTAAAGGTTCTTCTGACAGTGATGTAAATGATTCAAAAGGTAGAATTGATTTTATTACCAATAATGGAACAATAGAAACATATAAAATGACAATTAAATCAAACAATAAAATAGGTTTATACATACCAGAACCTATTAACTCTTTTAATGTATCACCACCTCAATCAACATTATTTACAGGTACAATTACATTGAATGGTACAGCTCTTACAGGTGTTGGTACAGCTTTTACAAATAAAATAATAGGTGATATTATATATTTTGAGGATGATAAAGTCAGTAGAGTTATAACAGGATATAATAGCCCTACATCTTTAACGGTTTCAATATCAGGTACTTTTCTAACTCCACAATCATATGCTATTTATAAAGCTGGTATTAATGTAGATACTAAAGGTCAAATCGGGTTAGGTGTATGTGAACCAACATCAACAGTTCATTTGGCTGGATCGTTGGCTACTAATTATGTATTTGTTAATTATTCAGATACAGTTGGTGGTATATATGATTTAACTGATACATCAACAAAATCGCAACATAATACATATCTCGTTAATACCGTACCTGGACCAATTACATTTTTATTACCTGATACAGGAGTGGTAAATGGTCGTATATACAATATTAAAAAAATAGCGGGTTCTCATGCTATTATTCTTAATGGTTATGGACCACAATTAATAGATACAGTGGCGCAATATAATTTAACATTATCTAACCAAGCAATCACAATCCAAAGTAATGGTTTATCTGGAGTATCAGGTAAATGGTATATTCTTAATTTATTAGCTGATTTAACAACTATATTTACAGATACAGATGGATTACCAGAAGGTCAAACTAATTTATATTTCACGGAACAAAGAGTTATTGATGTTGTCCAAAATAATATTACAACAAATAATATTGATGAATTTGGTATTACTAATTTATATTTTAGCAATAATAGAGTTATAAATGTTATTCAAAATTTAGTAGGGACCAATGATTTACAAGAAACTGGGCTTACTAATCTTTATTTTACATCAAGTAGAGTTGTTGATGCTGTTCATGATAATATTACAACTATTGATATTGATGAATCAGGTACAAGTAATTTATATTTTACAACCCAAAGAGTTATAGATGCTGTTCAAGCAAATATTACAACAAATGATGTTGATGAATTTGGTATTACTAATTTATATTTTACAAATAATAGAGTTATAAATGTTATACAAACCTTAGTAGGTACAAATGATTTACAAGAAACCGGTATTACTAATCTCTATTTTACTACACAAAGGGTTATCGATGCTGTTCAAGCAAATATTACAACAATGGATATTGATGAAGCAGGTGTAACTAATTTGTATTTCTCAACTCAAAGAGTTATTGATGCTGTCCAGAACAATATTACAACTAATGATGTTCCTGAATTTGGTATTACTAATTTATATTTTACAAATAATAGAGTTAAAAATGTTATACAAACCTTGGTAGGTACAAATGATTTACAAGAAACTGGTATTACTAATCTCTATTTCACCACACAAAGAGTTGTTAATGCTGTTCAAGCAAATATTACAACAATGGATATTGACGAAGCAGGTCTTACTAATTTGTATTTCTCAACACAAAGAGTTCTTGATGTTTTACAAAATAATCTTACAACTAATGATGTCCCTGAATTTGGTAATACCAATTTATATTTTACAGCAGCAAGAGCCAGAGATGCGGTTATAGATATTTTTGAATCATTAGATACCTTATCAACAGCTTTTGATCCAATTGGTTCAGCAATTAATGTTCAAAACACTTTAACAGCTCAAATTAATAATTTAACTACAGCTGACATACCTGAATCTGGTTTAACTAATTTATATTTTAATTCAGCTAGATTACAAACAGCTTTTAATACAGGTATTTCAACTAGCTCATCATTGACTGTATCAGGTGCTATTTATCGACCCATTAACACTGTAACACAACTTACATCTCAAACTACAGATGTTACAATTAATGCCGCGAATGGTATAATTACAACAGTTAATATTAGTTTGGCTGCTAATGCTGCTGATTACTTTGTAGTTAATAATACTTCAGTATCACTTGGTGATCAAGTATTTGCGATGATAAATGGTAAAAGCGGAACTCCACAATCAGGTTTATTAGTCCCAATTGTTTCAATTTACAATATTGTTAATAATAGTTTTAATATTATTATAAGAAATCCTCACTCAGTTGATACATGTGAAGGAGTATATGATATTTCCTATCAAATTATAAAACATACATAAAATATATATAAAATTATATTTTTAGTTATTTAGTTATTTTATTTATTTTTTTAGTTTTTTTTAATTTAATTCAAAAATTAAATTATTATATTTTATAATATAAAATATAAAATATAATTGTATTAAATTTATGTCTACGCAAACAAATCACCCAGGAACCAAAAAATTAATAAATACTGAATATTTTGGAAATGTTATAAGAACTTACATTCCATATGAGCAATTACCAGAAGAATATAAAACTCCTGAAAATATTGAATTGATTAAAAGTTTTATTGAAAAATCTAAACAATCTAATTCATCAAAAGAACTTACTTTTTTTTATAATATTGAACAAATTAAGGAAGGTGGTGAGGTTCTTCGCATTCATAGTTCAAAAGTAGATGATATCCCATTAACTATTTTTGTTAATTTTGAAACACCATATACTAATACTTCTTCTTCAGAAATGTCAGAAAAAGAAGAATTAGAATTAAATACAAGAAGAGCATTCGAAAGCGCTAAATCTGAAAAACAATCAGTGGAAAGAAAACAAATAATAAAGGATTTTAATATATATTTAAATGAATTGGATTTTGTTATTCAAGCACAAATTATAGACTTATTAACTAATTTTGCGGGCAATAATGATGCTTTACGTATTAAGTTTATGAAATATTATATTAATAAACAAAGAGCAAATAGTGGTCTAGATAGTTCACCTCCTTTAACACCCTCATCATTATCCCGAATAGAAGCAGTAGGTGGTTTTAAAAAAACAAAGAAAACCAAAAAAAATAAAACAAAAGAAAATAAAATAAAACAAAATAAAACAAAACAAAATAAAACACAGAGAACAAAAAAATAAAACATATATAAAAAATATATTTTTAGTTATTTTATTTATTTTTTATTTAATTTTTTAAATATTAAATATAATATTTAAGTAAATTTTTGGTATTAATATAAAAATATCTAATAATCTAAAATTTATAATGCCTCCAATATTTGCTAAACCAGATGGTTATAAAAATGTTAATACCAGTCAAATGATTTCTATTTCAGATCATAATAATCTAATCTATGATATCCAACAAATAAAAAATAATATTCAAGTTGAAAAATCATCTTATTTAAAAATTATTAATGATAATTTAGTTTGTTCAATATCATAGATATAATATAGCTTTGGTTAGTATCAGTCTTCATCAGTTTCTATTTCATATTCTTTTGATTTGTCATTTTGTTTTACATAAAATCCTTTTACAATTTGCGAAGGTTCTCCATCAAAACGTCCATGAGCTAAATTTTCGGTATGTTGCTTACAATAATCTGATTTATTAATTTTTTTTCTTTGACATCTATCACCAAATTGATTATCATCCATATATCCTCCGGCCCAAACCCTTCCACAACATCTTTCTCCATCCGGAATTTCTATATTATTATATTTATGTTTGTGATTAGATGTTTTTTTATAAAAGATTTCTAGATTATAACCTTTGTAAAAATTTATAAGATCTTCTTGATTGAACATGTATTCTTCACCATATTTTTTTGAAATAGTTTTAAATATTTTAAATAATTCTAATTCGAAGGTTTCTTTTAGACTTTCATAGAGATGATAATTTATTTCAAAACCAGATTCTTGATCTTCATCATCAATGCCTTCATCTGGATTTTCATCTTCATCAACTGATTCAATATCAATATTTACTTCTGCTTTTTTTTGATTTTTTTTTGATAAAACTATCGATTCTGATTTTGATTTAGGATTATCTTTAATTTTATTCTTAATTTTATTCTTAACATTAACATTTGATTTAGATAAAACTTTATCTTTGATTTGACTCATTTGGTTTAAACTTAATTAGAAGATTATTTAGAATCATATTTTTATTTTATTCAATTTTTTTGGTAAAAAAACTTTTTTTCTTAGATGATAATTAAAAGATAAATAAATTCATATATTTGAAATGAAAAAACAAGTTGGTTCTGGATTTACATTCAATCAAAGTGATGTTATAGGAGGTCAAATGGCTAGAGTAGGTTATTCCGAATGTGATATACCATCATACTACAATAAACCTATGGTTTATGATCTTGCTGCTCCTGTACAACAATCAGCAGGTGCTAGAAAGACTAAGAAGTCAAAGTCTAAGTCTAAATCTAAATCTCATAAGAAATCAGAAAGAAAAACTCAAAAAAAATCAGTTAAAAAATCAAAATCAAAATCAAAGTCTAAATCTAAATCAGTAAAAAAATCTGTTAAAAAAGTCCGTAAATCGTCTTCTAAAAGACATAGACGTATGTAAAAATGAAATAAAAAACAATAAAAAGTATTAAATTCTATTGAAAATATTTATAATTTTTAAATTTTTTATATATATTATTTTTTATTTTCTCACATCAAAATAAAAAAAATAATGAAAATGTCAATAAATCATAGAAATAATAGAAATAATAAAGATAAATTATCAAAAAAAACAAAAAAAACAAAAAAAACAAAAAAAACAAAAAAAAATAAAACAATTAACAAATTTAGAATAATGTATGGTGGTGTTAAAGGTGGATTAGACGATTACTATATGACAATACCTAATACTGGTTTCGTAGAGGAAGAAGGAACTGAAAAATATAATCAATGTTTCTGGATTTCAATAAGAGATTATTTGAATATGTATAGAAGATTAGATGTAACTGTTGGACAAATAAAAAGATTAATTGATTTACCAGAAGAAACTGATTTTCAACAAATGGATTGGGAAAATCCCATGTATAAACAAGCTGTTAATTTATTAGCTGTATTATTAGATTTGAGAATTGAATTTTATTATATTGTTACTAAGAAACCTGTTATGTTTGATGTTGATAGACCATATATTCCAGTTCCTCAAATAATTGTTAATGATACTGGAGGAAATATTGTCCCAATCGCATTTACTGGAGGACATTTTGAATTGATTCATTCAGGACCAAATTTAGAAGAATTAGTAGAAGAAACCCCAAATGAGGGTATGATATCATTAAATAGACGTATTGTTAGAAATAGACAGACTCAAGGAGTACCTAGAAAATATGTAAAAGTTAAACCTTCAAGATATGGAAAAAAATATTTAAGTAGAAAGGGAAAACACTCAATATATGTAGAATTATCTGAATTAACATCTGAAGAAAAAGAAAGAATACAATTAATAGAGGCAATTGAAGAAAATAGAAAACTTATTGATTTTTTAAATTTTGAGATTACTAATGAAAAGAGTAAAATAGTAGAAATTGAAAGAGGTATGAAACAATTAGAATCATCAAAACTTTCTAGTAATAATAAAATAGATTCAAGCAAAATATATAAATTGGAATTAAATATACATAATGAAAATATAACAAAATTAAACACAGGACTATCTAGACTTCAAGAAGAAATCGAAAAATTTTCATTAATTTTAGCAAAATAAAAATCAAAATAAAAATAAAAATAAAAAATTCTAATAAGTTTCAACCTAGAAAGAGATAATTAGAAAATATTGTAAATAATTTTATATTTTATATTTTTAATTTTATAATTAAAGTTAATTAAGGAAAATATATAAACTTTTTTTCTAAAAAATCTATAAATGGATTCAGTACAAATAATTTTCTCAAAGTTTGATGACTTTATAAAGCAATATGATTTATTTGCTTTTGATTTTGATTTAACTATACTTAAAATACATGCTTACGCTAATGATATTAAAGCTACAGATGTTGAAGCGATGAGTTGGAAAAAAATAATGGATCACTTTGCTGATCCAATTTTTTTTAGAGACTTAGTTAATTATCTTATTTCACAAAAGAAGAAAGTAGCAATAGTCAGTTTTGGAACTTTTAATGTCATCAAAGCATACCTAGACAGACTTTTTGATAATCCTAATATTTTTGGATTAAACAACATTATTACTCCTTTAGATGGGAATAATAGATATACTCGTTCTCTTAAACCAGATTCAGATAAAAACCAATTATTAATAGATTTAGTCAAAAAATTAAATCTAAATTTTAATCGTGTTATCTTTTTTGATGATGATGAAAAAAATATTACACATTCAAAAGAATTAGGTTTAACTGCGGTAAAAATAGATTCTAAGAAGGGGTTTAACAGAATGGTTTGGCTTGATTTAATTAATTCATATAATTCTAGATTACCTCAACCCACTAAAACTTCCACACCTTCTTCACAAGAGTTTCCTTTACAACAAACTACTGATAAGATACCTCATTTACCTTCTTCTACGGAGGGATTTGAAAACCCACCTACACCAACTTCTTCTACAACACCAATACCAACCAAAGGTGGTTCAAAGAATAATACTAATACTAATAATAAAAATCAAGATTTATTAAATAAAGAAAATAAAGAAAATAAAAAATTAAAATCATTAAATAAGTCTAATGATAATGAAATAATAGTTAAACAAAATAATAAAAATGAAAGTGGGGAAAAGAATAATGAAGAAAAAAAGAATGAACAAAAGATAAATGAAGAAAAAGAAGGATTTATGTCATACTATATGAATTGGATTAATATACTGGCTATTATATTTATTGCTATTTATTGGATTATAGAAAAATTTACATAATTTTTAGAAGTTATTAATTATGTTAGATCACTAATATATCCTTTATGTACACCAGCGTTACTAAATGTTGTAGTTTGAAGGGACTTCATTGGAGTACTAGCTATAGCATGTTCTATTTCTGCTATTTTTGTATTATCTATTATAGATAATGATTTATCGTCTCTAATTATACCATATTTTGAAAAAAAATTTGTTTGCTCAGAAGTCAATTTGTTTTTAATATTTGTTTCAAGATTTCTAAAACTATCGTGAGGGTCTTGTAAGGTATGCTGACTTAAATATTTTTTTTCAATAACTCTAGGATAGGACGCTTTTATTTTGTTTTTCATTGTTTGAAGGGATTCATGTCCAAATTCCCGCTGCATAGCACCCTGACCTGTTTTTTCGAGCTCATATAATTCACGCATTTTTGCTTCAGGAGTAGATGACTTACCCATAAAATTTTGTAGGTTTTGATGTTGAACCGCAACTAAATCTCCTTTTACTTTTTGTGCCGCTAAATATGTTTGACGTTCCTCTTTAGTCATTGTTCTATAATTTACGGGACCGCGACCCCCCACAAAACTACTTTCTGGTGGTATTGGTGCTAGTGGTCTCGCTTCTGTTGCTATATGTGATGCCTGTCCTGCTGGTGCTGATGCTGGTAGATGTGGTGCTGGGGCTTGTGCTGGTAGATGTGGGGCTTGTGCTGGTAGATGTGGGGCTTGTGCTGGTAGATGTGGTTGCGGTGAGTGTGTATGTATATTGATAACAGGTGCGGCTTGCTGTGCTGCTTTAGCTTCAGCTGCCGCTGCGGCTGAAGGATTTTGTAAATTAAATAGCTCTTTTTGTCTTTGCTGAACTATTAATTGCTGACCTTCAAGTAAAGCAGGTTTTACACCAGATCTACCTTTAAGTTCGTTTAATAGTGCTTGTTCTTTCTCTAAAATACTTTCGACTGATTTTACATCATTTTCATGTTTTTTTATAGTATCGGTAGCTTGTTGTGCTGTAGCTTTTTGAGCTAATTCTTTTTCATACTTAGCTATTCTAGCTGCCTGTGCTTTTGAAGTAGCTAAATTTTCAATTTTTATGCTATTTAACCCTAAACCTGATGTTCTGGTTGAGTGTGCTGCTTGTAACAATCGTAAGTCTTCAGCCGCTCTCTTTTCTATTTCCATTGCTTCCTTAGATTGAACTTGTATAATATTATTATATTTTTTACCTTTGGCATAGTCACTAGTTTCTAAAATTCTTTTGTCTGTGTCTTGAATTTTTCTTTGTGCTTCTGATACCTTTCCTGATTCAATCTTTTTAATTTCTTTCAAATGTCTATTTCTTACAAACCATTTTTTTTTAGCATTTTTCGTCATTTCTTGAATTAGGTCTCCTTTACTTAATGATAACCCTAATCTTTCAAATTCAGGGTTTGAATTCATACATGCTAAGGTTTGTTCAATTGGATTTTTTGATGTATGACCTCCACATAATTTCATCGCATTTTGACAAGCTAGTTCACTGCCTAATTTTCCGTTTCTACCAAATTGTGAACAAACATTTACAAACCCCTCTCTTATTCTTTTTTCTGATTTACGAACTTTTTCAGCTAGTTTTTTTTTTAATTCTTCAGTTTTTCCGGCATATTTTTGAACTTTTTGTTCTAATCTTTTTCTGGCATTATCAATCTTATCTTTAAATTTAAGTTGAGCTTTTTCCATTTGTACTTTAAATTTTGCTACGTCTGCGGTATATTTATCGAGTAGTTTAGGGTCTTTTGTATTTAAAATTTTTTGATTTAAATTAGCAATTTTAGATTCAAAATGTAAAGTTTCCTTATTAACTTTTCCTAATAATTTATCTAATTTTTGTCTTTTGCCACCAATTCTTTCATTAATATAATTTAATCTATTTGTAAGTCCAGCAGTTGAAGAAGGTTCCGTACCAAAAATAGTTTTACCTTTTGACATAAAAACTTTTTCACCTTTTGTATTTCTAATAATTCTACCACTACGAAATCCAGGAATGGCTCGAAAAGCATTAATACTTCCTTTGCTAACTTTTGCTGAAAATTTACCTACACTATGAGATACCTTACTCGCAGCGGTTGATGCTAAACCAGCAGCACCTTTTCCTAGCCATTTCCCCCCGTCTTTAAGAGCTTTACCAGAATAATACGCCGCTTTAAATGGAAATGCTAAAAAAGAACCGATAAATCCCCCATGATGAATATTTTTTTTACTATTATCTTTTTCTGAATCAAAATCAAAATCAAAACCAAAATCATTACCAGATTTTTTGATATTAATTTTAAATTCATTAATTTTTTGTTTATAATTTTTATAATAATCACGAGTGGCTTTTTCCATTTCATCTAAATATTCATCAATATTTTTATCAATTTCTGCTAAATTATTATCATCAAATATTGGTTGTTTACTTTTTTTAATAGAATTACTATGTTTTTTGAATTGTTTTATTGGTTTCTTAGATTTCTTAGATTTGTTATTTTGGTTAGTTTTTTTTATTTTATTTGTTTTTTTATGTTTAATAGTATATTTAGTTACTTTACCTTTATTATTATTTTTCTTTTCTTTTCTTTTTTTGGTAATATTTTTATATTTTCTTTGATGTTTATGACTATTAACCATCTAAATAATTTTAATTTATTTTTATAATTTATATTTATAATAAGATTTTTTTACAATTTATAAGAAGTTTAACTAAAAAAAGTATTTCTAACGTCGATAAAATATTTTTCAATTTCTTCATTATATTCATTCATTAATAGAATATTTTGTAATTGTTTATTTTCTAAAAAATGATTAAAAAAATTAATGAAACTGGTTAGTCTTTTTTTTAACATCTTCCAATAATCTTCTTCATAATAAACATCTATTATATTAGTTGTTTTATTTGTTTTAATATGTTCAACCAAATGTCCATGTTGAAGATTCATTAATTTCAAATAAGTTTGTATTTGAGGTTTTTCATAATCTTTTAAAACACCAAATAATGATTTGGTTCTATTTTTAATTTCAACTAATATGTTTTTACCTTCATTAGTTGTTGCTAATCCATCTATTTTACCTTTCAAGTACCATTCAATATTATACTTATTTGAAGGTGATTTCAATTGATAGAATAATGTTTTTTGTTGCTGTGTAATTTTAGATGATGTAATTTTAGAATATAAATCAATCACTGAATTTTCATGATTAATACCATATCCTCGGTTAGTAAAACTGTTAACTAAATTACCTAAAGTTTTTTTCTTTTCTTCAAATTCTTCTTTAGTTAAATCCAAAGTACAATTTTTTTGAGATTGATTATTAATTTCATTCATAATATTATTTTGCTGATTTAATAAATCATTATTATTTAATGAATTTTTAATAACTATATTAGTTTTATCTTTAACATTTGATAAACCTAATTCATTAGAAAGCATTTCTAATTTTTCTGATTCAGTAAGATGTTTGAAAGATTTATTATATTGTTTTTCCAACTCTAAAATTCTTTGACTATAACCTTGAAAGTCAGCTTTCATGAAAAATCCTACCAAAAGTTGAGTAAAGGATCCGTACTTACTTAATCCAATTAGAGTGCCTAATTGACTAACAGATATATAGATTTTTATAGGTTCCATTATGATTTATTAATTTTACGAAACTGAAATATTTAGGTATTTTATTATATAATACTGAAGTTCTTAATCTTTTTAGTACTGCATACAAAAAATTAAAATTAAAATAAATGGATAAAATGTGGATTAACATTAAGGTATTTTTAAGGACATTTAAGGGCATCCAGTGCGTATACTAATCCAGGAACATAGAAACACATGGTTAAAAAGAAACAGTTAATAATTTCATTAAGTCCTTCGATTACTCTTGTTAATGTACCCCAATAAAAATATGGGAATTCAGCTAAAAAATCCATTTTGGATAAAATAAGACCAAATGGAGGGAAAATAACAGTTAATATAATATCAAATAAATGAGTTGGTAAAC
>JACCDO010984047.1_pt1 | contig 15599 bp, 9 predicted proteins | sample 7446101 | NCBI WGS metagenome assembly JACCDO01 (sample SAMN15323440, study PRJNA562643) | freshwater metagenome | isolation source: river surface water | place: USA:Blue River Watershed | collected 2017-08-16
ACTGAGCCTAAGTGAATGTTTATTGGTAAGATAATAGAGACGGTGCTATGGAGTTATTCTCCGCAGAGGTTACTAAAATTAAGGGCCTCATTGATGACTGGCGAAGCCATCCCGAAATAGAGCTTGAAGCGACATTTGGAACAAAAGGAATTGTTGATATGCAGACATTCCTTCGTGTAGTCCAACGGCTCCAGTCAAGGGGTTTTGGTGGTATCTCTCAAGAGGACCGCCTAACTGTAAGTCTTCCAAACTCGCTCCGTTTTACACTCAGTGGTGCAAATCAAGTTGCACTCTACTGTCGTGACAATATCATGGCTGGAAAGCCATTCGTTGTCATGTCAAAGAGCAAAGTTCAAAGCCAGATGAATGAATCCTCCAATGTTGACCTTGAAGATTATGATGTTCGTGTCAAAATGCGCCGCGAAACGAGTCTGAATGAAGACAATATCTCTGTCCAACAGGCCCTCGCCACGTGGGGTCAGCAGCGCAAGTTCTTCCGTCTGATTCGTCGTTGGACCTTCAAATGCCCTGGTGTCAAGTTTGATTTGAGCATGGTCCGAAGTACGCGGGTTGCTAAGAACGGCTACGCGTACCAACGAAACTTCCAAGACCAGTCTTTGATTTCTGCCCAGCCAACCTTTGAGATTGAGGTGGAACTTGACAGACAAAGTCTTGGAGACGCTGCCACGACAGATGAAATCTTTGCAGCCCTTGTACGTGGCATTGGAGAAGTCTTGCGCGGCATCCAAGGATGTCCCGTCCTGATTCGTAAAAAGGTCAAAGAGGATGTCCTAAAAGCCTACAAGGAACTCGTTGGAACTCCCCGCTTCCGTGGTGTCGCACCCGTTACAATCCAAGTGGAGAATATGACACAGACAATTGATCCTGACATTCCAAACATTCGTGACAATTACAATGTAACCGACAAGGCCGATGGTCTTCGTGTCCATGGATTTACCAATGACAAGGGCGAACTCTTCATGATTGATATGGCTATGAACGTATATCGTACTGGATACATCAAAGCCTCTTGCCGCAATGCACTCCTTGACGGTGAGTATATTACAAAGGACAAGAATGGAAAACCGCTTCAAGAATTCCTTATCTTTGATGCCTATATCGCAGCAGAAAAACAGGTTGTGACAAAGCTCCCCTTCTATGTACCTGGAGAGACAAAGACGCGATATGAGGAAATGAAGGGGTGGATGGCCGACTGGAACGAAGGAGATGGGCCCACAAAGACGGTCAAGACAAATACACTCAAAATCGCCATGAAGACGTTCTTCTTTCCAACGGACAAGCGGACTATCTTCCAATGTGCAGCAGATATGTTAAATCAGCATGCTCTGTATTCGTATCACCAGGACGGTCTTATCTTTACTCCCAATACGCTTCCTCTTCCAGAGGGTCCTAGCGTTGGATTTGAGGAACAGTTCAAATGGAAACCCGCCGAGGAAAACACGATTGACTTCCTCATTGAGTTTGAAAAGGACCCGCAGAATCCAGCCAATCACAAAATTACAACGGCAATCCATCCTGACACGGGTGCGACCATCCGATACAAGACGCTCCGCCTCTTTGTTGGAAGTCGCGAGGACCCTGCCTATGTAAATCCCCGTAAAACAATCCTCTTTGAACAACCACTCCCTGGTACTGTGGTCGGTGGTCCTGACAAGCGCTCACCGCTCAAAGCAATCCTCTTCAACCCCAAAGAATTCCCTGAAACTACGAGCAGTGTATGTTATTTGGAGACTGTGCGCGACCCCAAGACAAATGAGGAATATGTTGCGGCAGATTCCGAGCCTATCCGTGACCGCAGTATCATTGAAATGCGCTACGATGCCAAACGCTCTCCTGGTTGGCGCTGGGTTCCAATCCGTATTCGTCTGGACAAGACCGAGCGCCTCCTCAAAGGCCGTCTTGAACGCACATTCAACTCCATCAAAACGGCCGAAAGCATCTGGAATAGTATTCACGAGCCTGTGACAACCCATATGATTCGCTCTGGCGACGAAGCCCCAAGCCCGCAAGAGTTAGCCGAGTTTGTTGGAAAAGAGGGTCCTGGTGCACAAGAAGCTCTCAAACGCTATTATGAGCGTTCTGTTACGGTTGAAGATAAAAATAAAGTTATTGCTCTTCGTATGTATCACAATAAATACATTAAAGACCGGATCCTGTACAATGCGATTGGACACTTTGGTGCTGGCAAGACTATGATTGACTTTGCGGTTGGACGCGCCAATGACCTCCATCGCTGGCGCCGTGCTGGAGTCTCCTTTGTGCTTGGTGTTGATGCGACTGGCGCATGCTGCCTTGACAATGAAGATGGAGCCTACAAACGCCTGTTGGATACTATGGTACAGGCTCGTAAATATAAACATAAGAGTGGAACACTTGGTATTCCTCCCATGTTCTTTATCGTTGCCGACAGTTCCATGCGACTTGAAGATGGTACGGCGGCGGGGGATAACGAAGAAGAGGCCAACATGCTTCGCGCTATTCTTGGTCGCGTAGAACCTACTGGCGAAATTCCACCTGCTATCAAACGTCATGGCAATGGAAAACTCGCTGCTGGTGCTGACACGGCGGTTTGTATGTATGCACTCCACTACTTCTTTGAGAATTCTGAGAAACTCAATGGATTCCTCCAGAATATTGCAGACAATCTCAAGGTCGGCGGCGTATTCGTTGGCACGAACTTTGATGGCCAAGCAGTCTATGATATGCTCCGCTCTGTACCCAAGGGTCAAACACGGTCAGGTCTTGACGATGGAAAGATTCTCTGGGAAATCACGAAGCTCTATGACGACAATGGCCAACTCCCACAAGATGACTCTGCCCTTGGAATGGCAATTGACGTTAAATTTATTAGTATTGGAGCTACCCATAAAGAATACCTTGTTCCTTGGGACTACTTTGTGGCCAAGATGAAGACGATTGGTTGTGAACTCTTGAGCCGTCAAGAACTTGATGATGTTGGGCTGGAAAATAGTACAAATATGTACAAGGCAAGTTATGCGATGGCAACAGGTCGCAAACAGGGCAGCGACAAATATATAATGAATGAAGCATCCCAAGAGTATAGTTTCTTGAATCGCTGGTATATCTTCAAACGTACAAGCCAGGGTACTGGAGAGATTGGAAAACTTGTTGGAGAGGTTGAGGTCGCTGGCACGGAGCGCCCTGCTGGACCCGCAGCTGCAACGGCTGCAGCTGCTGCAGGAGTTGATGAGGAGGCTCTTGCTCTCAGTCAAGCTGCGGCGGATTCTTCTGGAGCAGCCGAAGCTCTTATGGGAAGTATCGCTCCTGGTGGTGCTGCTGCAGCGGCGGCCATGTCATCTCGTATTGCTGAGGCGCAAGCACGCGGCGACCGTACACAGCTTGCTGCATTGAATAAAGAGGCATTTGGTCTTGCTTCTGCTGCTGCAATAGCACGTGGTGAGAGACCACCTGCCGACCAACATGCTATGGGTGGACCTGCTGGTGCGTATGCGCAGAGCTATGTTGAGGGTCTTGCCGCTGCAGCCGATGCAACAGTCCCTGTTGAAGAACGTACAATTATGGCGATTGATAAGAAGAAGTATCCCGCAGCTACAGTCTTCCAATTCTATGAAGAATCAAATAAGTCTGATCAAGGCTTGACTGGTCTCCCTGAATTCTCTGGGCGCTATCTCGCACCCAATGCGCGATTCTCTATAAAAGATACTTCTGACCCAGCAGATATGAATGTATATCCCAGTATCACGCATTTCCTCGCGGGCATGAAATTCAAATATGCATCGGCAATACCCGCAATGGCACAAATCTTTAGTCGTACTGGAAGTATTCATCAAGAATTCTTGGGCCAACGCAATATGGGCAAACTCACGCCAGAGAAAGACCGCGAGCTTAATCTCAAAGAATCTAAGCGTGTACAATCAACTGTTGATAGTGAATTATATAAACCTGATACAGCCTTTGATAAAAGTGCATGGCTCACCCGTGAAAATGAACTCTTGCGCGATGCGGTTCTTCAACGTCTCACAAATGATAAGAGATTCTGTGAGATTGTTAACATCGCTCTTGGAAAAGGTAAATATCTTCTCTATAAGAATCCTACATCGGATCTTGGTGGTGAGCGCCTGGTAAATCAGACAATCAAAGGTGCAAATAAATACGGCAAAATGATTATGACTCTTGCGGCTGAACTACCTGATACTCTCAAGGCGTGCCTGGCGAAACCTAGTATCTAAAGATTCTTCAAGTATAATTCTATAATGAGCACCATAGTTAGAACATTTTTATCAGCGGTTCTTGCGTATTCTACGCATTATGGTGTAACAAAACTATATTCTGAATTCTGTATTCCCTCTGGAGTCTATGGTTTTTTTCAAGGCGGCTTGACGGCAGGAAGCCCCATTTGCTCAACTGCGCTGACATTTATGACAAGTACGCATAATGCGTATAGCGCAATAATTCTTGCGAGCCTTTCCCGAATGTTTGTAGATTTTGCCATTGAAACTTCGGATAAGATTACCACGCGGGTTGAAAAACGACTTGCGAGTGTAACAGGGGATGCGACTGTTGATGAAGAGGCGAGTGATGCGGAAAATTGACAGCACGCGGTTTAAACAATGTAAGGTATAACAAGTAAGAGAATTTCTCATACTTCCTATGCCTAAATTTCCAGCATCGTGGCAGAGACTTGCGTATAAAAATCGCCATCCTCGCGATTTGTGTATTGAATTTGACGAACCGACACACAGATATACAGTAAATGGTACAAGTGAAAAATGGATTAGTTGTACTGGATTCCTTCACATGTTCTTTCCGCATTTTGACGCGGATGCGACAATCCGTAAAATGATGAAGGGGAAGAACTGGGTGAATAGTAAATACTATGGTATGACTGCGAAAGAAATCAAGGACCAGTGGTCAGCCTCTGGAAAAGACGCATCCGAGGCGGGCACTGCAATGCACTTGGGAATTGAGCAATTTCATAATGGCGCCGAAGATTTGATTGAACCTGCCGTAAAAGAAACAGCCGAGTGGAGATATTTCCAGAATTTCTGGCGCGAGTGTGGGGATGACCTGGAGCCGTACCGCACCGAATGGGAAGTGTGGACTGAGGAGCATCGTCTTGCTGGCTCAATTGACATGATTTATAAGAAAAAGAGCGATGGGACGTACGTGATTTACGATTGGAAGAGGTCAAAGGATATCAAAACGGAGAATCAGTGGGAGAAGGGCTATGGCCCTGTATCGCATCTAGATGCCTGTAATTATTGGCAGTACAGTCTTCAGCTGAATATTTACAAATGGTTTCTTGAGACTTTCTATGGCCTTGTCGTGTCTGATTTGTATCTTATCATTCTTCATCCTGACAATAAGAATTATAGAAGAATGCGTCTGAATATTCTGGGAGATGAAGTGAAGGAAATGCTTGAGTGTCGCCTCCGTGCCCTCCGCGAAAATTCAAAAAGCAGTGTGCTTTTGCCACTGCATAGTGGTGGTCATAGCGATGAAGAGGAGGAAGAGTCTGCACCCTCTACATCTAAGAAATCTGGTACTAAAAAAGGATGTATGTTTGTTGATGATGATTAATCAACACCTTCCATGCCAATGCTATTACTATTATTGTTAGCTTCTAATGGCGGCGGTCCTTCATTTTCAGATTGTGCAGCTGCAGCTGCTGGTGCTGGTGCTGGTGCTGGTGCAGCTTTTACCGCAGAAGGGAATACAACTCTTCTAGCAATCGTCTTTTTTGCAGTCGGCGCTGGTTCTGGTTCTGGCGCTGCCGCTGCTGGTACTACCGCCGCAGAAGGGAATACAACACGTCTAGCAACTGTCTTTTTTGCAGTCGGTGCTGGCGCTGGTGAATCCTCTTCTTCAGACTCGTTAGAACCTGAAGAACTGTTTTCAGCTAAATTTACAGCTGCTGGAGCTGGTGCTGGTGTTGCAGCTCCTTTACGACGCATACGACGGATTCCAAACTTGATTTTTTGCTGTAAAACAGTGTCTGGGAAAAAGTCAGAAGGAATTGCATCAGAATCATCTATTAATACCTTCAAGACAGCAGGGCCCTCCTCATAATCTGGTACAAGAACATGAACAGAAAATAGTTGTGTCCCTGTAACTACACTGCTAGCGCCTTGTGCAAAAATAGGGTCCTGACCTACCATAATCTGAAGAACCGGTTTCTTGAGTAACGATGCAAGCATTGTTATATTTGACTCATCCACCTTATTTGATGCTTTATTTTCATCTTTAACACCATAATACTCCAACAAGGCTTGTCCACGGTTTGGCTCATCTGTCGTACCGACCAAATGAAGGCCAAGACGGCGACCCATACCTGGCTTGAAAAACGCAGCAAGTTTTTCAGGCAATGGGCGCATATGAATTGCAGCATAGAGTTCTTCTTGCTCTTCCTTTGACTCCTCCTCACGACTAAATTCTTCCCAGTATTGCGGTTCTTCTTTATAACTCGTTTCAGTTCCAGCCAAGAGCAAATCATACCACGCAGGGACATTTTCAGGAATAATCCACTGACTTCCAATATGTATATTTGTCATAGGGACTTGGACGCGTTTAATCTTACGATTTATCAACTCATAGCGGCGTGCTGGAATACGCAGTAGCTCATCAAACAACCGCAGAGTAAAATATTTTACAGCACTCTGTCCAGACTCATCTTTTGATAGAGCCGATTCATCATTGGAGGAATCTTCCTTCTCATCCTCGTCATTTTCTTGTGTATAGTTCAACAATCGTGGTGTATGAATTTTGCACTTGGGCGTACCATCCTCTACCCACTTACACGTAGTTCCACATTTACTAGGATCATTTTCAATCGCAATACAATCCTTTCTCAATAAAACAGTTCCAACTTCATACGGCTCATCATCTGGATAAAACATCTTTTCAATCTCCGCTGAAAACTCAATCTCCAGACGTCGCATCTTTTCAAAATTTGGCAAGTCGCGTCGTTCAAGTAAATCCTCTACATACTCGCGCATTTCACCACCATTTTTAGTCGTTGCAATCCAATTGCTAAAGGATAGGCGCAACTGTTGATAAATATCATCCACTTGCTGTTTTTTCATCAAAAATGCAGTCTCCTTCAGCGTCTCGTCTTCCTTCGTACTCATCATAATTCTGCGATTAATAATATATTCAAAAATCCAACTCTTCTTACCAACAACCGCAATTTTGTCTGGCGAAATATCTGAATCTCCAGTCGCCGAACCTGACCAAACTGGAAGTGTAATCTTCACATTTGCTTCAGGAGCGCCTAAGCGGAATCCAAATAAGCGGCGTTCTCCCTTCAAGAACGTATCAATTACATACACATCACTCTGCTCTGCCAAGCGCATTCCTTGCGGACTACTGTAAAACTGCTGAACTGCATTTGCTGTTGCCAGAGGAATACTTTGAATGCCCAGATAAATCGTCAAATCTCTGTTTTTAAAGATATTGCCGTCATCTGAAACTGGAATTATTACTTGGCGCGATGTTGACTTCTTGTCTGGATTTGCTGAAACTGTAATTGCAACAAGGTGATTGTATGTATCGCGGACAAACCCAGTCGGCTCAAGCGGTCTAATTATATCAAAAACGCGTGATACTGGAAGAAGGTACCGTGTATCAACACTGCGCTGTAAAGTGTAGGCTCCACGATAGGCTGAGCGACACTGTGTTATAAACTCCATATATCTTTCACGAACAACCGGTGGAAAGTTCTTCTGTGTCAATTGATGTTGTGTAATTTGATAATAGGCCTCCTTATGATGATATGTTGCAGTTTTATCTGAAAGTGTATCTACATATACGGTAGGTTCCCAAATACCATCGCCATTTGTTGTCAAAAATGCAATCGCATTGTTCGCATAGCGATTCGCATCCAACCCCATAATTGGACATTTGACTTTAATATCTGTAGAAGAATTGCGAGGGTCATCTGTATATTCTAATGCGATGATATTCAATCCTATATCACGGCCTTTGGCTGGAAAAATCAGATTCGGCTCTGCAAGCGCGTGTACGAAATGGCGGAGCTGTTTGGGAGTAGTTGTATCTTTAATATATTCAATAAATCTTTCATAACTGCGTTTCAAGCGCTTGAGTTCTGGTTCAGTTCCTGGGCGGAATGTTCCAAGATTATCGCCAGCCCATGTTGCAATTTCAGAATTTGAAACTACCTTTTCTGTTGGTTTGAAAAACTCATTCACTAAATTACCAAAGTTGAGTGCAGAAAATACACGCGGCGTAATGGCATTCTTGAAAAGCTGTGCAACTTCTGCGGGTGTATTTACATTAAGAGCGGGGGCGAGCGCTGCAAATAGACTTGTAGCCTTTGATGTAATTTTATTAAAGACACCTATACGATAAAATCCATGCGCATTCGGCTTGAATTCCTGCTTAATTGCCGTACGAGCAACCTGTTGTGTAGAATCCTGGCCAAAATATTTGTCTAACGCAATACAAGGAATACCTATCTTGCCAGGCTCTAATGGATATTTTTCAGTTCCCAGTACATATTGAGTACTAAATTTAAGAGATAAGAGTTCATAATTTACAATCTGCTGCACACGTTGCTGCAAAGCTGACTGAACTTCGGCATAGCGCTCTGATTCATCTTCCTCTTCCTCTTCTTCCGCCTTCTGTGTAGCAGATGGCTCCTTTTTCATCGCAGCATAAATACGTGAAAACCGAGGGTCTGAGGATGAAATAGGCGATTTATCACTTATAAAACAACAAGGTAAATCATATCCGTTTGGATGTTTTGGCTCTTTCAAAAATTTAATATATATCTGGGGGCGTGTTGCTTTTGGCTTATTTTTACGAACGAATACAGTCTGACCCTCACCTGGATTCTTTTCATCTGTAATTCTAGTTCCGTGGCAAAAAGGACAACTAGGCTTTGGTTTATCATTGCCTTCACGATCCTTATTACTATTCCAATCACCCTCAAGAATCGGCAAACGGTCGCGCAAGCAAAAAATTGGAGCACACATGAAATACAGTAAATTTGTTGGGTCTGAACCATACCGAAGTACTGTAAATTGTTGTACTTTTCCTCTTGCTGCTTCTGGCGTATCACGTGTACCAGGAACACCGTACACAATAAATCCTACACGCCCCCTTGCTTCATCTGGAGCATAAATTGCGCGCATATCTTCATACTGGGTTTGATTAAATACAGATGGATGACGATGCTCATTTGCAGCACATTGTTTCGTGTATGGTGTTATTTTTGAACCTTTGGGCGCCTCAAATCCAAACAGCATTTTATCCATCTTTTTCAACTGATTAATAAACCATTCATGTGCGACTATTTTTTCAGTCGTTTTATTTTCAGCTGCGGCTGGCTTGGCAACGGGTGCAGGGGCTAGAGGCAAAGGACGAGGTGCTGCCGCTACTGCTGCAACACCTGCATCTTCCTCTTCCTCTTCCTCTTCATCCTCATTTAATGCCATAATTGCAGAGCCTTCTGAACTACCTATACCACGACCCCTTGCAGAGGTTTCCTCCTCTAATTCTTCTTCTTCCACTGCATTTGCAGCCTCAGCGACCGCATTTGCAGCCTCAGCAGACTCATCCACCTCTCCATTCAAAGCATATTCCCAATCCTCATCCTTCAAATAAAATACACAGCTCAATGCGGATGTCACACGGCGAATATCCTCCGTTGTAATCGCACGAGCATTGTAAAGTTGAATAGAATATGTATTTACACTTGATGTATGAATTGCAATATCTATTCCAGGATTTGATACGGCTAAAAACTCCTTAGAATCGCCATCTATCATAGAGTATTCAGTCTTTTCTTGTATATATTTTGTTATATATACAAGTGCCTCATCCTCTGTTATACCAAACTCATTACTCAAATCGGTGGTAAATTTGCGAACATCCTGTGGCATCTTACCACTGAATTTAAAGGATAAATATGCTGTAATTCTGTCTTCTGTTACAAAGTTACTTACACCCTTATAGCGAAGTGCTAGAATAGGTTTCGGTTTTTCATCCGACGGAGGCAGAATTGACTGAAATACAGTATTTATTGTCGCAATACGTTCTGTAATTTTCTTTACAAAATCTTTTGATTTTGTTCCAGATAACTGTATTTCTAGTGTCATATTTGCACGACCAAGTTTTACTTCATCCAATCGCAAAAAGGGCATGCCTTCAACCGCATGTACAATGGCATTACCGAGACGCAATAAATCTTTATTCATATCTAATGAACGCATATTACGCGATGGTTGAACTGTAAAATCTGCAGTTCCATCTTCACCTACACGCAATGTTCCATACAAGGCTGGAATACCATACTCTTCTTTGCGTACTTCAACTTTGGAAAATATAAACGATTCATTACTAATCGGTGGAAGTTCCTTTACCCATGTGCCTAAAAGGGCAGAATCACTGACTTTGGGCAAGACAAGCTCATTTGGTTGATATAATTTTGTAATAGGTGTTGTAGTGGGTGTAAGAAGACGCATATAAGGGCGATTGTCATTAACATCTGCCTGGAAAAAAACTGTATCAACACCGTCAATTTCATCCGACTTGGGTTTTGCCCATTGAAACGTCAGATATTTTACATTCGTTGTACGCAGTTCCTTGAACTCTGCACTTTGCTCAAGAAGGGTATTGAGTACTTCTACTTGTTTAAGTTTTGCTTGTATATATGTTTCAATGCGTTGGGCTTGTATTAAATCATTAGGTGTCATATCACCCGTTGTTTGTGGATTTTCCAGCGAGGGAAAATAGGGGTAAAAAATACCATACCAATTCAATTGTGATATAGGTGCTTGAACTCCAGAAACCGCTGAACGGAATAGACCGAGCAGATAGCGAAATGAAAAACAGTGGAGTTCTGGAAGTTCGCCACTATACCGACGAAGCAGACCTTCTTCAAGGGTCACGCGGCCACGAGGAAAGTAGCCAAGAGGCTTTTTTTCTCCATCGGCCTCCACAAATTCAGGCTGTATTTGACGTGTTCTAAAGACATCTGTTGGGTCTGGCAACCGAATTTCAGACGAATCAGTTGGCTGCTGGAAAAATCCAGTCGCAGACACAAATTCCCCATCATCTTCTTTAACTCCAAGAAATGTGTATTTAGGAAATAAGAGTGCACTTTTATTTTCTTGAAGCCATAGGGCTCTTTGAAGATCTTCAATTGTATGGAAGGGCGCAAGACCATTTACAGTTACAGTACGTTCACCTCGCCCATCATGAACAATTATAGAAACTGACGGGAGTCCTTCTGTAAAACTTTCAAGAGGGCTCGGCGATTCCAGTGATTCAATTAATTCTTTGAGTTGCGGGGGTATGCCCTCTTCCATCCTATTTGGACTTGTTCAAAAATTGAGTTCATTTGAGCGATAAAGACAGATTATCATTCAAATGTGTGGGTTATACTGCTAAACTATAATTCCATTTCAAATTACTTGAAAAGTTTTGCTATTTTTCCTATTTTAAAGTCTGTACCATCCTGTTTTTCATGGTCTTTTGCTGGGTCGTAGCGGGGAGAATCTGTGATGGTGACGCCACAATACATGACCGGATGACTTTTAAAGTCCGTTGGTGTGTACATATTCCTGGATTCAGCTTCGCGGAGCAACCAGCCGAAATTGTTCCAGAATTCTGGCTCGTGTCCAACACTCTCCGTAATCATATGAGCCATTTCATGGAGTGCGACAAACATCATCACATTTGTATTCACGAGTTGTTCAGAACCGTCGCGCTGTCTCAAGCAAAAATGTACAGATTCGCCCTTGTTTACACTATAGGATGTATGTTCGGCATCAGGGGTAGACTCCAAAAAACGATTGGGGTCTGCTTTGAAGTTCTGTTGGAGGCGAATGACTTGCGGCTTATTTGGAAAGGCTTGTGCAAGACTGTCCGTAAGTGTTGCAAGTTTCATGCGGAGTGTCGCAAGCAAATCGGCAGCGCGTTGTTTATCCGGGAGGTCACGAACACGATATTCACGACCGTCAATTGAACTTTTCTGTGTGACTGTTGGATATGAAGAGCCCGAGCCAATAATGTTTTTTACAGAAGACCACATTTGGGCCAGGGCTGAAGAATCGGCTGATGAAGCCATTATTTGCTTCTCTCTAATCAGAAGACGACTGTTTGAAAATGCGGTCAAATATCCGTATGTATCACATTCTTGAAAGCATTCAGTACGGTCTCTTATATATGATTGCTGCATTTATAGGAGGCGTCAGTCTTGATTTTGCATTCCCTCATTTTACAGAAGAGATTGATACATGGGAGCTTTTTCGCCAAATAGCATATCAATGTTTACTCTTAATTCTTGTTGTATATTTTACACGTTATGTTATTAAAAAGGTTCCGATTTTATTTCCAGTAAAAGCGGGCTCGTCTTTTGTACCTTACACAACACCGGAATTTAACGGCGAGATGATGATGGGCTTGATTTTCCTGGGCAGTCAGCTCAACTTAATTCAGAAGATTGATTTACTCTCTAAGAGACTGTATACATATTTTTATAAGGAAGAGCGTGTAGTAAAAAATAGTAAAGTTACTATAACATCTAAGTTGCAATCAAAACACCGAGTTTAGATGGTAACAGAATTCATATTTTAAGAGCACATCGTATCAGATCTCTAAAAATTTGACGGCGGTTGGTTGGTACTGAAACGTATGAGTCGGTAAAGTATAGACATGGCAAAGCCTATCCTTGTCACTATTGAGGGCGATATTGGTGCTGGAAAGTCCACACTCATCGACTACCTCAAACGCGAGCATCCTGAATGGCACTTTGTGGATGAGCCCGTCGGCGTCTGGCAGGGGCTCAAGAACGAGAGCGGCGAGAATCTCCTTGAACTCTTCTATAAGGATACGACGAAATATGCATATACCTTCCAGAATTGTGCCATCCTCTCTCGCGCGCGCAACATCCAGAACGCAGTGCGGTCCTGGCAAGCGGATTGTGCTGCAGACCCTTCACTCGCGGCAAACAATGTCTTCATCACCGAGCGTTGCCTCGACACAGACTACAACGTCTTTGCCAAAATGATGTATGATACGGGGAAAATGGGCCTCCTTGAATGGGACCTTTATAAGATGTGGTATGAGTTCGCCAAAGATAACTCATACCCACTCAAGGGAATCATCCACGTCTGTACACCCCCTGAAGTATGCGACGAGCGCATCCACATCCGTGGTCGTAAGGGCGAAGAGAATATCCCCCTTGAATACCTTCAGAGCCTTGAGCGCTACCAGAACGAGTGGCTCTACGGTGAGGCGCGGAGCGCCGTGCCCCTCATGAAATACATCAATTATGGAGCTGACACGAGCCAATCACGTGTTACCGATGTGGAATCATTTATTGCGGGGCTTGCGTAATTTACGCACAGTTCTTCTATACACTTTACGAGACTTTTTTACACGTCTTGTTCTCTTACGCCGTCCTCCGCCCTCACGCGCTGCCGCTCCTAAAGTCGCAGAATATTCATTCCAACATTCAACATACCGTTTAGCTACAAGTTGTAAATACTCTTTTACTTTTTTTACGTGTATCTTAGACCCACCCTCTTTTTTCAAAACTCTATATTTCGTAGGTATTGCTAACCCATGCGAGTGTAAATCAACTAAATCATGTATATCATCTGTTAAACGGTCATATACATTCTCTTCCGTAGGAGTATTAATATATGGCATATCTTCATCATAACAATACGGCTCTTCATGAATAAATAAAAATAAGGCAAAATCAATGGAATACTGAATGGGTCTATCTTTGTTTAAATAGACAAAGTCACGAAATGCCTTTAATTTTGGATATAGACCTGGAGTATCTCTACATGATTCTGACATATCATAGTGAAATATATCATGATCATAAAATGCAATCGGATAATAACGATCACCATCAAACCAGTCTATTGTATACGATGTCCCGCAATAATATACATTATTAAAATAAGATTCAATTAACTCAGATATAGTTATAAAACTTATAAACCCCAAAAATATATCTGTTTCAAATGGAATTCCTTCTGAAGGATTATATTGTGTAACCAATTTTGGTAATAGTCCAGAATCAGCTAATAGCGTTTTCATATCAGTATAGTTTTTCCAATTACCGTGTTCTAACATATCAGAGTCTTGAGCGTTAATTATTTCAGCTTTTTCCTCAGGGGTAAGTCCTGTTTTATCTCGTGTATATAGTGTAAATAATATAGATATTTGCGCGCAAATAATATTAATTGTCGCAATTTGATTCGTATCTGTTTTATCAAAATTGTTCATAATTGTATTTATATCTTTTAATAGTTCAGGTCTATGCTCTTTAGGAAGAGTTTCTATATGTTCAAGTACATCTTTATGAATTATTTTTAGTATTTCATCACGAATCATAGTATAATCAAGCCTCGGATCTCTACTCGTCATTTGTTTGCATAATTCCATATATCTAGCACGTTCATCACCTTTTAAAGCACCTCCACTAAAATCCGGGTTAAATACAATCTTAGGCATTATATCCGTTCTATTCATACAGACATAATTTATTTAACCAGAATAGAAAATGTTGTGTGCGGTCACTGCTATTATTGCGCTATTCGTACTCTTCCTCGTGCTGAATCTTGATGGGCGTTTAGTTATGAAAAAAGAGGGATTCGTTGAGTACATTGTTTATGGCCCTGGCTTTTGGCACGGACCTGGTCCTTGGTGGGGTCCCCGTCGTCCTTGGTGGCGTAGACGCTACCATGGCTGGTTTTATTAAACGGTTTACACCTTCACAAACTCCTGCGATGTATTCATATACCAGAACTCTGGTTTCCCATTCTGTCCAAGAGGTACACCCGCTTCGGCAAAAGTAGTTCCATATGAATTACGGAAGTAAATATACTCGTGATTAGGAATTTCAAGAAGTTCTGCCAGAAGATACCTGAGGCGTCTATCCTGCCCTTCAATTACAGGATAGTTCATACGTTTATCTATATTACTTAGGTCTCTCGTTGTCGCATCGGCTACCTTCATATAATAAATCGGCTCAAACTTATTTGCGGCGGAGTTAAACACATACAGGGTGGGCTTTGGTGGGACTGCTTGTATATACATATAAACATTAGGGAAGTTCTTGTTCCAGAATTCCATCATCGGGTCATATGTATATTTTTCCAACGTATAATATTTCATAAGAATACGACGGTCTGTATTTGAAAGTTTAGAACTGTTCAGAAGTTTTTCCGTTTCCTCTAGGCGTACTTTAGGAGAGATATTTTGTTTACCTTCCATGTGGAGAATTGTCGCCTTACCGCTCAATTTGTCACGAAGATCACGAACCATTATAACATCTTTCGTAGGCGGTGTAATGGGTTTCACACGCTTAGGGAGCCCCTTTGTTTTGGCTCGTGTAATTCTAAAGATTACATACTCAATTGCTTCAAAACTCCGTTTCCACGCCTTCAAAGATGGAAATACACACATCTTCCTTGTATTTGTACGCATAAGCTCAAGAACTCGCCCATTGCTATGTTTTATCGCAGAGGCTTTTACGCCATTTGCCGCCTTCAGATTGAGAATCGTATTTATGGGGGCTTTGTCAAACTCCTTCTGTGTGATACTTTTATAGG
>JACCDO010039329.1_pt1 | contig 15595 bp, 11 predicted proteins | sample 7446101 | NCBI WGS metagenome assembly JACCDO01 (sample SAMN15323440, study PRJNA562643) | freshwater metagenome | isolation source: river surface water | place: USA:Blue River Watershed | collected 2017-08-16
CGTTCATTCCCAATTTGATCAGTTTTGAATCAAATCGACTTATTTTGTTGCTGCTTGCGTTAATGTAAGCAAGAGCAACCAGAGATAAAAAGCTAAATATAACGAAAAGACTTCTCAATCTTAATCCTCAAGTTAAGAATTCCTAAAGATTTATTAAATCATTTTTTTTTGGTAATTACCATCCTGGAAATTTTCGCTCTGCTCAAAAAAACAAAGAGAGGATTTCAAATTTAAAAAAATAAACAAGATTTCATGAATTTAACCTGACTAATTTCATACTTGTAGCGAAAGAGAATTCATATGAATTCTCTTTTAATATTAGTTGCTCCTCCGGCCTCAGGTAAAACCTTTTGGATCGAGCAATTTCATCAGGAATTAAGGGAGAAAATTTTATTTATCTCCCCACTCAGGGCCTTGGCGGATGAGTGCCGTGAAAAATGGGGAGATAAAATTGAAGTTAAAACTCCCGAGGAATGGCTACTTAATCCAAGTTTCAGGAGAGTAGTTATTTTTGATGAATATCACCTCTATTTTTACTGGGGAAATTCTTTTAGACCTTTGATGTGGGAGGTATTTTATGCTCTTGCAAATGAGGCTGAATTAGTGGTTTTCCTTACTGCAACTCTTTCATGTGAGTTACAGAAAGAAACAACTTTTTTGAGTCAATTTTTTGATCAAGTCATTTGGTGTGATCAAGGGAATCAGAAATTAAAATATACGCCTTTTTCATATCTCAAGGCTCCTTCGATGAATTGGATAGAAGATTTAATTCTCCTAGGACCTCGAGGAGAATATGTGAATTTGATATTTTGCAAGTACAGAGAGGATGTTTTTGAGATGCAAAAAAAAATTCAAAGTGCAGGCTTTGATGCTTGGGGATTTGTTGGTGGGCAGGCGAATCAGGTTGCGATTAAATTGGCGAACAATAAGTTGCCACAATTTATCGTCGCCACAACAGTTTTAAGTCACGGAGTGAATTTACCTAAAATAAGCTGTGTTTATTTTTGTTATCAATTGAAAAATAAAGATTTTTGGATTCAAATGATCGCAAGAGGTGGTAGAAAAAAAGAAAAGTTTGAAGTCATTGCTTTGGAAAAACCAATTGATCTCAAATGGAATTGGTTGATCAATTTTGGGAATGTTATTTTATTGCACATTTCAAAAATGATTAGAAAAGAATTGAGAGAGCTAAAAAAATGGTGGTTGAAGGAATTGTAATTTCAAAGATCCCCTATAAGGAGCGTGATCTAATCGTAAAACTTATTTTACGAAATGGACTTGCGGGAAGTTTTTATATTTACGGAGGTCAGGGAGGAGGAAAGCACCAGAAGCCGTCTCAATTTGATGTTGGTCTCATGATGAGAATCAAAATAAAAAAATCTCAAAGCTATAGGCATGGTAATTCTGATTTAATGATGGTGGAGGAGTCTTCCGTTATATGGTCTCCACAGAAAATTCGATACAACGTAGAAGCTTTTTATTTGATGTGCTTTTTCTTTGAGTTAATACAAAAATTTGCACTTAACTTTGATCAGAATGAAACTTTTGAAGATAATGAGCACGATGGGATTTTTTCAGTAGTTAGTAATGCACTTTTTTTTATGGATCAAGCTTTATGTAAGAATGATTTTAATTTTGAGCAACATGCTTTGATTTTTTTCGTCAAAATTCTTTTTCACTTAGGAATTATTCCCAATTTGGAGTCTTGTAGTTTTTGCTCTAAGGATCTAGAGAAATTTAGCCGAGTTAGTCTCATCTTTCAGAGTGGGCAATTTGCTTGTAGTGAATGCTCTCCGGGAGAAAATGATCGTCATCTTCTAGCTAAATTAAAGATTGTTTATCAAACGAAATATCAAGACTACTCAAAAGTCATTGGTGCTAGTGGTGGAGATATTGATAAATTAATGAAATATTTTTGTCATCATTTTAATCTTCGCCCGATGGAACTAAAATCTTATTCGATGTTATTTAAGAGATAAGGCAAAATCGAGTAATGTCTTAAAATACGGAAATTCTTTCGATTCGGCACCTCTTACAATAACCCCTTGAATCCCCGCATTTTTTCCTGCCTCTGCATCAATGATCTTGTCTCCAATCATAAATGAATGTTCTTTTGAGAAATGATGCTGACTCATGATTTTTGAAATCATTTCTCCCGAAGGTTTTCTGCAAGTGCAATTTTCATTTGGTCCGTGGGGACAAATAGCAAATTCGGTAAAGGGTGAAAGTTTATTAAGTTTTAAGTCATTCTGAATTTGATCATGAATTTTGTGAACAATATCAATTGAAAAAAAGCCCCTTGCGATACCAGATTGATTTGTGATGACAAAAAGTTCAAAGCCAAGTTTTTGAAAGATTTGAAGGGCCTTAAAAGTATCTTGAAAATATTCAATATCTTCAACTCGACAAAGATAATTCTTGTCTATAATTAAGGTTCCGTCGCGGTCTAGGAAGATAGCCTTTTGCGTTTTAATTTACTTCGCTCCTGTTAAAGCATATGATAGGCGTCTATGATTGAATTACTCAAATTAATGTTCCCATATCTAAAGCCTTTTTGGAAGAAGGCTTTGTTTGCAAGTTTGCTCTCTTTACCTCTTGCAGGGATTAAAGCTTATGAAGCTTACCTAGTTAAAGATATTTTTGACAAAGGGTTTTCTCCAGGATCTTCTTATCAAGAAGCTTATTACCTCGCTGGGTTGTTGATTTTTTTAGGCCTACTAAATTACCCATTAAGATATTTTCATTATTTTGGTCTCAGGCAAATTGTTGACCTTTCGACAAGGTCGATTCGTTCAAGTATTTATAAAAAGTTTCATTCTCTTCCCTCTAGTTTTTACTCGAGACAAAAGCAAGGTAATCTGATTTCAGCTACAATGAATGATACTCAAGTTTTTTCAGAGGCCTTTAAAAATTCATTAGAAGTAATTAGAGAGCCAATTACTGCTGTCGCTTTATTGGGAGTCGCTTTCTATCATGATTGGCAATTAACTTTAATTATCTTTTTAGTATCACCTTTATTTATTGTAACCTTCAATGTCACTGGAAAAAGAATTAGAAAATATGTTGGTCGCGCACAACAAGATCAAGCTGAAATGACTCACGTTGTGGGTGAAGCTTTAAGTGGTCAAAGAATTATTAAGGCTTTTGGTCTTCAAAATTATGTAATCCAAAGATTTGAAAAACTTCAAGATCGTTTTATTGGTCACAGAACGAAAAGTAACTCAGCTGAAGAGCACTCCCATCCATTGGTGGAATTGATTGGATCTTTAGCTTTTGCTGGGGTCATTGTTTTTGCTCATCATCGAATTACAACCGGTGCGCTAACAACGGGAGGATTTGTTTCTTTCGTCGCTTCACTTGCTATGTTTATGGACCCTGTTCGAAGATTTAGTAAGGCCAATGCAAAAATAAATCAGGCCAGAGCGGCTGCAGGAAGAATTTTTGCTCTCCTTGATGCAAAAGAAGAACCAAAAGTATATTCGAAAAGCTTTACTCAGTTTGAAAAAGATATTGAATTTAGAAATGTCACTTTCTCTTATGGAGAAGGCATTATTCTTAGAAATTTTAATCTAGTGATCAAAAAAGGTGAAAAAATAGGTCTCGTTGGTCTATCAGGTTCAGGTAAATCAACTCTTATTAGTTTACTTTTAAGACTTTACCCTATTACAGAAGGTGAAATCCTTGTTGATGGGGTCAATGTTGAGGAGTATTCACTGGAATCTGTTCGTAAGATTTTTAGTCTTGTAAGTCAGGATCTTTTTCTCTTCAACGACTCTGTTAGAGAAAATTTAACAACGGGTGAAAATTATTCAGATGATGAAATAAATAAAGCGCTGGAAATTTCTTACGCTCTCGAGTTTGTCAAAGAATTACCTCAGGGACTTGATACGTCGATTGGAGATAGGGGACTAAGATTGTCAGGAGGTCAGGCTCAACGAATCACGATTGCCAGGGCCTTTTTAAAAAATAGAGACGTTCTTTTATTCGATGAAGCGACTTCTGCTTTAGATAATGAATCTGAAAAAATTGTTCAAGAAGCTCTAGAGAGAGTAGCAGGGCACAAGACTGTCATTGCTGTTGCTCATAGACTATCGACATTGAAAGATTTTGATCGAATTGTGGTGATGAAAGATGGCCAGAAAATCGAAGAAGGAAATCACACAGAATTGATGTCACTTAATGGTGAATACCAAAAACTTTACGAGCTTTCTCTTCGAAGCTAAATTCCCGCTAAAAAGCCACACTGCATTCAATGAGATTTAGTGATCCCTCGATAAAATTGTGTTAGAGTTGATCGTCTATTTATTATTCGAGGAGTGCATTGTGTCAGAAGAAAATCTCAAATCCATGGCGGATCTTGTTTCTCATTGTAAACATCGCGGTTTTATTTTTCAAAGTTCAGAGATCTATGGTGGTCTTGGATCTTGCTGGGATATGGGTCCTCTTGGAGTTGAACTTAAAAATAATTTAAAAGCTTCGTGGTGGAAGGCCATGACTTTTAGAGACGATGTGGATGGAGTTGATGCTTCAATTCTTATGCATCCAACTGTTTGGAAAGCTTCTGGGCACGTGGACAATTTCACGGATCCACTAGTTGATTGTAAAGTGTGTAAGGCAAGATTTCGTGCTGATAATATTGATCTCAATGCTCCTTGTACGAATTGTGGATCTAAAGGTTCATTTACCGAGCCAAGAAATTTTAACTTAATGTTTACGACTCACATGGGGCCAGTTCAAGATACGGCCTCAGTTGTTTATCTTCGTCCAGAAACTGCTCAAGGAATCTTTGTTAACTTTAATAATGTTCAGACGACGATGAGAAGAAAGCTTCCTTTTGGAATTGCTCAAATCGGAAAAGCTTTTAGAAATGAAATTACTCCAGGAAATTTTATTTTTAGAACTCGTGAGTTCGAACAAATGGAAATGCAATATTTTATTAAGCCAGGAACTCAGGCCGAAGCCATGGAGCAATGGAAAGAGATTCGTTGGAATTGGCATCTCGAGAATGGTTTAAGAAAAGAAAAACTTCAATGGAAAAAACATGAGCAACTTGCTCACTATGCTGATGCTGCTTTTGATATTGAGTATCAATTTGCTCACGGTTGGGGAGAAATGGAAGGAATTCATTCTCGAACTGATTTTGATTTAAAACAACATCAAGAATTCTCGAAAAAGAATCTTAACTATGTAGATCAAATTGATGGCAACAAAAAATATCTTCCTTACGTTCTAGAAACATCTGTTGGGTGTGATCGTTGTATGCTCGCGATTATGAGTGATGCGTATAGAACAGAATTTCCAGGCGATGCTGAAAAAGAAAGAGTGGTGATGAGATTTAAGCCGACTCTTGCTCCAATCAAGGCCGCTGTTATGCCTTTAATGAAAAAACCAGAGTTAGAAGAAGTGGCAACAAAACTTCTTCGTGACCTTCAAAAAGATTTTAAGTGTGAATACGATACAGCGGGATCAATTGGAAAACGCTACAGAAGACAAGACGAAATCGGAACTCCAGCTTGTGTGACGATTGATTATGATTCTCTTAAAGATCAAACAGTCACAGTGAGAGATAGAGATTCAATGGTTCAGGAGAGAGTTTCGGTATCTCAAGTAAGGGCCTATATTAAAGAAAAATTTTCACTCTAAAATAAGGATCAATCCTATGAAAAAGTGGGTTTATAAATTTTCAGCAGAATTAACAGAAGGGAACAAAGAGATGAAGTCTCTTCTTGGAGGAAAAGGTGCGAATCTTGCAGAGATGTGCTCGATGAAACTTGCTGTCCCTCCAGGTTTTACTGTTTCTACAGAAGCTTGTTTGGATTTTTATAAAACCAATAAGGAAATTTCTAAAGAAATTAAAGATCAGATATCTGAGTCCTTAACTTGGGTCGAGAAATTAACAGGTAAAAAATTTGGAGACGTTGAGAATCCACTTCTTTTTTCTGTAAGATCCGGTGCAAGAGCTTCCATGCCAGGAATGATGGATACCGTTTTAAATTTAGGGCTTAATGATAAAACAGTTCAGGGTCTCATTAAGAAAACTGGCAATGCTCGATTTGCTTGGGATTCTTATCGCAGATTTATTCAAATGTTCTCAAATGTTGTTTTGGGTGTGAACACATCTCATCTTGAAAGTAATCTTGAGGATCTTAAAGAAGCTAGAGGAGTTCATTTAGACACTGAACTCACCGGAGATGATTTGAAAGAACTTGTGCAAGTTTATAAATCAGTTCTTCTAGAAGATCATGGAATAGTTTTTCCTCAAGATCCTATGGAGCAATTATGGCGCGCTGTTGGAGCAGTATTTGGATCGTGGAATAACAACAGAGCGATGAGATACAGAGAAATGCATAGTATTCCTCATGACTGGGGAACGGCCGTGAACGTTCAATCCATGGTCTTTGGAAACATGGGTGATGATTGTGCCACAGGAGTGTGCTTTACAAGAGATCCTTCCACAGGGGAGAAGAAATTTTTTGGAGAGTTTTTAGTTAATGCTCAAGGTGAAGATGTTGTTGCAGGGATTAGAACACCTCAGCCAATTAACAATGCTTCTAAAATGGAATCGAACAAGCATCATAAAACCTTAGAAGAAGTGATGCCTAAGGCTTATGCAGATTTAGTTTCTGATTATAAAAAATTAGAAAATCATTATAAAGATATGCAGGATATCGAGTTTACTATTGAAAATGGAAAACTTTGGATCCTTCAAACCAGAAATGCCAAGAGAACAGTTAATGCAGCTCTAAAAGTTGCAGTGGATCTCGTTTCAGAGGGACTCATTTCAGAAAAAGAAGCAATTCTTAGAATTCAACCAGAAGATTTAAATCAACTTCTTCATCCAAGGCTTGATCCAAAGGCTGCAAAAACGGTAATTGCCACTGGACTTCCAGCTTCTCCTGGAGCTGCTTCTGGTCAGATGGTGTTTAATTCCCAAACCGCGGAAGAGTGGCATAAGAATGGAAAAAAAGTTGTGTTAGTTCGAACAGAGACTTCCCCTGAAGATATTGGAGGAATGATTGCTTCCACAGGAATTCTTACGGCCAGAGGAGGGATGACTTCTCATGCTGCTGTTGTGGCCCGAGGAATGGGAAAGCCTTGTGTTGCTGGATGTACTGCACTAGTGATTAATGAAAAAGAAAAAACCCTCATGGTTAAAGGAAAAATTTATAAAGAAGGGGATTTCATCACTTTTGATGGCGCCAATGGCGAAGTCTATGAAGGCACAGTTCCAACAATTGAAGCAAAAATCACTTCTGATTTTGCTAAATTTATGAAGTGGGCCGATTCAACTAGAAAATTAAAGATTCGAACCAATGCAGATACTCCAGAGGATTCAAAGGTTGCAGTTGAGTTTGGGGCAGAGGGAATTGGGCTTTGTCGAACTGAGCATATGTTTTTTGCTCCAGAGAGAATTCTTGCCGTTAGAGAAATGATCTTTGCAAGCAATGAGGCTGAAAGAAAAAAAGCTCTATTAAAACTTCTTCCATTTCAGCGAAGTGACTTTGAGGGAATTTTTAGAGAGATGAATGGACTTCCTGTGAATATTCGTCTTCTCGATCCACCTCTACACGAATTTTTGCCTCATACAGAAAAAGATCAAATAGAACTAGCTGAAGTTTTAAATATCACTCTGAAGCAAGTTCAAGAAAGAAATAGTGCACTCTATGAATTCAATCCAATGCTCGGACATAGAGGTTGCAGACTTGCTGTGACTTATCCAGAAATTTATCTCATGCAGGTAAGGGCCATTGTTGAGGCAGCGATCTCATCTGAAATCAATGGAGTTAAAGTTTTTCCGGAAATTATGATCCCACTGACTTCTGAGTTAAAGGAATACTCACTTATTCAAGAAGAGTGTAAAGAAGAAATCGAAAAAGTTTTTAAAGAAAAAAATCATCGAATTCAATACAAAATGGGTACTATGCTTGAGCTTCCAAGAGCATGCATTATGGCCGGAGAAATTGCTAAAGAAGCAGAGTTCTTTTCTTTTGGAACGAATGATCTGACTCAAACAACCTTTGGTCTTTCTCGAGATGATGCTGGAAAATTTCTTCCAAGTTATACAGCGAAGGGAATTTATCCCAAAGATCCATTCGTTTCAATTGATCAACAAGGTGTTGGCTTCTTGATGAAGCATGCTGTAAGTGAAGGTAAAAAAACGAATGCTAAAATTCATTCAGGCATTTGTGGAGAGCATGGGGGCGAACCAACTTCTGTTGAGTTTTGTCACCAGATAGGCCTTGATTATGTTAGCTGCTCACCATACAGAGTACCGATTGCAAGATTGGCGGCAGCCCAGGCAGTTCTTCGAGGTTAAGTTGCAAAAAATTTCAAAAGTGATAGACCTTCTTCTACCCCACGCATCCTTTGATGCTGTGGGGGTTGGGGTAATAGATTTTCATCATTCGACTTTTGAAATTATTGAGAAGGGAATTTCTCCAAATGTTTATTTTGATCTTGCTTCAGTCACAAAGCCTTTAACGAATTCATTATCTTATTTTAAACGCAAAGATCTCTTTAGCCCTGAAATGATTCTTTGTCTAAATCACCGAGGAGGACTTCCTTCTTGGGGACTTTTATCCAGGCATGATTGGAAAGATCAGATCTTGAGTTACAAAATTCAAGAAGCGCCAACGCTTTATTCAGATTTCTCAGCCTTAAGGGTCATGCTTGAGTTAGAAAAGAAAAACCTTAATCAGCATGAACTTTGTAAAAATGTTTGGGATAAACAAACTGTTTTCTGGAAAGAGCTTCCTCAAGAGGCATTACTTGTTCAGACTGGATTTAGAAATGGCGTACCTAATTATGGAGCTGTTCATGATCCAAATGCTTGGGTGATTAATGGATTTACATCTCATGCAGGTTTGTTTTCTACGATTTCTGGCCTTTGTCGAACACTCATCCGTTATCAAACTGAAACCAACTTTATTGAGCAAGTGATGGAAAATCTTAAAACTCATCAACATCGATTTTCTTTTGGATGGGACAGAGTGATGAATCCTCAAGAAACACTCGCGGGTTCAGGATGTGGCCCTTTGACTTTTGGTCATTTAGGTTTTACAGGGACATCTGTTTGGATTGATCCTCAAAAAAAATGTGGGCATGTGATACTTACGAACGCTGTGAAAAAATATTGGTATGATAAAAAAGTTTTAAATGAGCTTAGAAAGGCAGTTGGAGAGCTTGTTTGGAGTATGTAAAAAATTCACAGTGCGGACTCTCTTGTTAAATTTTTAACTTTATTTTTTTAATCTCCTGCCCATGAAAAATCTCATTCTGCTTCTTGCCCTCATCGGTTGGGCCAACTATGCATTTTCATCAATTTCAATTATTAGTGACCTTGATGATACGATTAAAATAACCAACTCCGGCACCACGGTTCGTGCGGCAGCAAATGCAGTTGGAAAGTTTAAAACCTTTACAGCGATTCCAGAACTTTTTGAAGCCTTTGAAATGTACACAAATGATCTCTATGTTCTATCGGCTTCTCCAACAATTCTAAAGAAGAAAATAACAAGTGATCTTAAAAAGATTGGAATCGAACCCAAAAAAATTATTTTAAAAAAGTGGTCTCGATTTGAAGAAAAATATGAATATAAGTTTAAAGAAGTTCAGGACATTCTTGTAGATTCCAGTGATCAGTACATCTTGCTAGGGGATGATATAGGAGATGATCCCGAAGTTTATTCAGATATAAAAAAACTTTATCCTGAAAGAATTTTAGCTGTGTATATTCATGTTATTAAAAATCGTAAGATTCCATCTAATGTGATCCCCTATTGGACGACTCACGAAGTTGCCATTAGAGAAAACATAAATGGAAGAATGCAAGAAAGTTTTGTTTTTTCGATCATAGATAAATCAAGACAAGAGACTGATCTCTATAAAATGATTCCTCGATTTGCACATTGTCCCTATGATTTCGACACCTGGGCTTGGCTTAACTTTACGCCATATAAGGATAAAATCGGGAATTTAACTCAAATTCTTCTTCTATTTTGTGGTGGTAGAGCTCCGGGAGTCATCGAACTTAATTAGTCGGGATTTTTTTCTCTTCTAAATAACTCGCAAGCCTTAAATCTTCTCAGTAAGATTAAATGAGTACAAAAAGGAATCTTATGGATTTAACTCATTTAATTACCCAAGAAGAACTCATCAGAAAAAGAAAAGAAATTAAAAAAATATTTTTCTATCGTATCTGTGGTGCTGGAATGGGTCCTGCTGCTGTTCTTATTAAGCAAGCTGGATATCAAGTTGAAGGAGCAGATTCTGCTTATTATCCTCCGATGAGTACATTTCTAGAAACAACAGGCATTCCGCTTTATAAATTAGATGAAGTTAATCCTGAGTTCTTAAAGAACTATGATTTGATTGTCGTTGGGAATTCAGTGTCGGGAAAAATAGATGCAGCGAGAATGATAGAAAAAGTAGGAGTGCCTTTTACATCTTTTCCTTCTGCTCTTGGCAGCCTTGTCTTGAAAGATAAAAATGTTGTTGGGATTGCTGGAACTCACGGAAAAACGACAACAACCTATTTCTTAACCCAGCTCCTGGAAAAACTTGGGCAAAATCCTGGTTATCTTGTTGGAGGAATTATTGAAGGACGAGATCCATCAAAGCTTGGAGATAAATATTTTGTAATCGAATCAGATGAATATGACTCTGCTTATTTTCATAAAATTTCTAAATTTAGACTTTATGAACTCAAAAATATGATTTTAACTTCGTTGGAATTTGATCATGCCGATATTTTTGCTTCTGTGGAAAAAATTGAAGATGAATTTCGTGCGATTCTAGAAAAAGTTTCAAATACTCTCATCTTTAATCAAGAATATTCTTCCGCGATGAAGCTTTATCACGAATATAGAGATAAAAATAAAAATCAAAAATGGTTTCTTTACGGTAAAGGTTCAGATTTTGGACCACATCAGATAAAGACTTTTGAAAATGGATCAACCTTTATTGTGAAATGGAAGGGAGAAACAATTTCGTTTGAAACAAATGTCGTGGGTGAGCACAACGTTTATAATCTTTCTAGTTGTATCAACTATCTCCTTTCTGAAGGTTTTTCAGTTGAGAAAATTCAAAAAGCTTCCTCAAATTTAGAAATGGTGAAGCGGCGCCAGGAAGTACGAGGGAACTACCATGATATGATTGTGATTGATGATTTTGCTCATCATCCTAGAGCAATCACTGTAACTCTTGATGCTATTAAATCTCGATTCAAAAATAAAAAAATTATTACAGTCTTTGAACCAATCTCAGCTACAGCGAGGAGTTCTATCTTTCAAAATGAATTTAGGGATTCACTCATGAATTCTGATAAAATTATTATTGCAAAACCTGATTTGCCAAGCACCGCTCTAGGAGCAAAAGATTTAGACGGATACAAATTAGCTGATGAGCTTCATCAAAAAGGCAAAGAAGCTGTTTGCGTGAATAAACTTGATGATCTAAGAAAAACGATTGATCAGTATAAAGAGAAAAATGCTGTCTTATTAATTCTTAGTAATAGAACCTGTTTAGGATTATGGGAGTCATCTTTTGTTAAAGAACTTAAAGCGTAATTTTTTCGTTTTCAGTACCTATCTTTTGTCTCTTCCCACATTTGCCACTACGATTCAGTGGGAGGGAGGTTTAGATAAAAATGTTCAGAAATACTTAGATCTCTACCAAGATTTTCGTTATCAGGTTTGTAGGCCTAATACGGAAGAAAAATTTAATTCACTTCTCAAAAGATATAGAGGGCAAGGCTATTGGATTCCAGAAGTTAATGGAGATGTAGATGTTGAAGCTCTGGAATTTATTCTGCCAGAGTTAAAAAAGAAGTTAACTTGGATTAAGGAGCAGAAAAAAAAGATTACTCACCTTAAAAATATTCCTTCTGGTCAGCTCATTGAGCTAAAAAAGACTTACCAACGACTGATGCTTTTGAAAAACTCTGAAATCCAAAATGATGAAAAAGAAAAAATAAATTCAAGGCAAGAATCTTTAAAACTTATTTCTCAGATCCAAAATCAATTTGATACTTTAATTCAAAAGTTTTCTTTCTTTTCTAACTATAATTTTCCTGTAGATCACCTCAAGAATAGAAAATTCTATGACATGCTTAAGGATAGGGAAGATATTGATTCTAAAAAAATCTCCAACAAGGCATTTCTTAAAAGAAAAATTCAGGAAGATGGAACTTACTTAAAAGATCATACTTCCTCAGATATATATTTTCGAACCACTTTAGATACACTTTTTTTTGAGCTTAAAGAGCATGATTTTTACCTGTCTGAAAATGCAAGATACGATCTAGAATTTATTCTTGATAAGATGGAGTCTGAAATTAAGAAGGGTAAAAATATTGTCTTAGAACGACTAAACGAATGGGAAGAGAGGACTCAAAAAACATTTAATTTTTATGAGTCCTTAACTCTAAAAGAAAATACTAAAGAAGTTATTGTCTCTGGAGTAAAAATTTCTCCCAATAAATTGCTTATTAAAGAAAAAAATTTAGCCTCTGATGCTTTAAAAGATTTTGTCTATAAGAAACAGGCAGAAGTTTATAAGTACTGGTTATCTAAAAGTGAGCTAGAAAAGGCGATTTTTGTTATCGAAACTATTCTTATGAATGAGGTAGGATCAGTGGATGGAGATGATGCCTTAGAGCGAATGGATGTTGCTCGAGTTGTACTCAATCGGTACCATCGTCCTAAATACTTAGATATGAGTTCTAAAGAATTCATTTTTCCTTATATTCATAGCCTGACTCAGGATTCAAAAATAAAAAGTGAAAAGTGGTTAAATATACTTTTCAAACAAGGTGAGTTTTCTTTCACTTATTATTATATGTTAGGAGCTTCGAAAATATTCTGCCCCGATAATAATAGGGACGCAAAAAAATTAAGAAAACAAAATATAGAAATAGCTCTTCTTGCCTTAAAAGAAGGAAAAACCTCTTTTCAAACCACTCGTTATTTTTCACGAGCAAGTATGATTGGCAGAATCCATATGGATTCTATTTGGGAAGATTATGTTCCTTTCCCTGAAAGACCGGGCCTTCTGGTTAAAGGGCAAGATGATTTAATGAAATCCTTTCTTAAAGGGGATTTTACTTTTCTTTACGCTTTCAAGGATCCAGAAAATCGGGATTTTCAGGTATTGAAAATTAAGGGGAAAAACTACGTTTTAGGAAGAGTAAACGGGGTCAACCTTTTTTATCATCACAGGAATCCGCATCACTTTCGTTATTTTACAAAGCTCGAAGCCTCGACGAATTAATCATTCTTTGTTTATTAAAAAATCTTATTTTTTTTTTGATAAAACGGAGAGAGCAATGTATAAAGGCTCGCTTTAGATTATTATTTGTTTAGTTTCCTAAGGAGCTTCCTATGCTAAAAAATTATATGTTTACCTCTGAATCAGTCACAGAAGGTCATCCGGATAAAATAGCAGATCAAATATCTGATGCCGTTTTGGATGCGATGCTTGCTCAAGATCCAAAATCTAGAGTGGCATGTGAAACATTGATTACTACGGGTTTGGTTGTTGTTGCTGGTGAAGTTACAACAGGTGCCAATGTAGACATAAATGAGACCGTCAGAAAAACAATTAAAAAAATTGGTTATGACCATTCAGACAAAGGTTTTGATTGCAATACTTGTGGTGTGACGATTGCATTGGGTAAACAGTCTCAAGATATCGCGATGGGAGTTAATGAAGGCGAAGGAAAATTTCTTGATCAAGGCGCTGGGGACCAGGGATTAATGTTTGGTTACGCTATCAACGAAACAGAAAATTTTATGCCTATGACAATTGATCTTTCTCATAAATTGGCAAAAAAACTGTCTGAAGTAAGACATAATGGAATACTTAAAGATTTGAGAGCAGATGGTAAAACGCAAGTAACTGCTCAATACATTGATGGAAAGCTTGCTCGTCTTGATGCGATTGTTGTTTCTACTCAACATGCTGAGAACATGACTCAAAAACAAATTGAAGAAGGGATTATGGAAGAGGTAATCAAAAAAACTGTTCCTTCTCACCTTATTGATAAAAATACAAAATACTTCATTAATCCAACAGGTCGATTTGTTATTGGTGGACCAATGGGGGATTGTGGTTTAACTGGAAGAAAGATTATCGTAGATACTTATGGTGGTCATGGTGCCCATGGCGGAGGAGCTTTTTCAGGAAAAGATCCTTCAAAAGTAGATCGTTCTGCAGCCTATGCAGCTAGACATATTGCTAAAAACGTTGTGGCGGCTGGCCTAGCTGATAGAGCGCTAGTTCAAGTTGCTTATGCAATTGGTGTAGCAAGACCTATGTCTCTATTAATTGATACTTTTGGTACTGCCAAAGTAAATGAAGATAAGTTAACCGCCGCTATTAATGAACTTTTTGATATGCGACCAAAGGCCATTATCCAGAGACTCGATTTATTAAGACCAATTTACTCTGAAACAGCTGCTTACGGGCATTTTGGAAGATCAAGTCAGCATGGCTTCACATGGGAAAAATTAGACATGGTCGATAAATTAAAGGCAATGTTCTAAAATAAAATGAATAAACACTTTAGAAAAGGCTCCCGTTGGGAGCCTTTTTTTTGGACTATCTTAAATGCATGAGATTTATTTTTTAGCTAGACACACACCATTTTGGGCCATTCCCATTGCAATTCTTAGTGTTGAGTTTGGATATTTGTTTTGGCTAAGAAAAAAAAAGAGAGCTGCCTTTATTTATTTTATGCTTTTTATCATATGTATGAGCTCTTCAGGTTTTTATTTTTGGGCGGGAGGCCCAGAAAATTCAGTTCGAATAATCAAGAAATTTTATAGAAATCATACAAATTAAATCTTCTTACATTCAGAAAAAAACCACTTAAATATCCGATTGTTTGAATTTTGACATGGTCTAAAATTTGACACCTTTTTTCATGCTTTAGTACAGTTAAATTCACGGAGGAAATTATGGAGGATTTAAATTTTTTGCATAAGCAATTAGAGGACTCATTGTCTTTCGATCGGCCAAAGATTGTGCTGGTTGAAGACGATCGATTGCTTGGTTTAAGTCTAAAAAAGTATCTTGAGCAAACGCTTAAATTTAAAATTGATCTCTATCACAGCTCTGAAGATTGTCTTCTAAATTTTGCCAAGACACATCCACTTGAAAAACCTTTCTGTATAGTCACAGATATTAGTCTCGAACAAGGATCAGATGGGCTACTTCTAATTGATATTTTAAAAGAAAAAGGTTTTGATTTTTTTTCTATAGTGATGACGGGGTTTGCAAGCATTGAGACTGCAATTGCTGCCACTAAGAAGGGTGTATTTCATTATCTCACTAAACCTTTTGGCCCTGAAAATTTACAAAAATTAATTCTTGAAGGATTTCAAAGTTATTATCCTCTTCAGCTACCAGAAGCCTCTAGAGACCTTGAAAAAAATTTGAATTTTTCTTTGCTCTCTAAATCATTGTCAAAACTTAAAATTGAACGACCTAGTGGTGATGATTATTTTGAAGGGATGATAGGCCGTTCTCAAAAGATGAAAGAAGTCTTTGATCGAATTCAAAAAGTTTCAAAATCTGATTCGACAATATTGATTAC
>JACCDO010893329.1_pt1 | contig 15595 bp, 9 predicted proteins | sample 7446101 | NCBI WGS metagenome assembly JACCDO01 (sample SAMN15323440, study PRJNA562643) | freshwater metagenome | isolation source: river surface water | place: USA:Blue River Watershed | collected 2017-08-16
ATTCATGGGGCATCTGAAAAATGTTTGCCTCCTTGGGCTGCTAAAGTAAAAGAGGTTTTTGGCTTTGATTTGAAAATGCATTATGGCTTAGTAGAAAAAGCTTCATTTATGTATCAATCTTCTGATAGTAATTTTTATCATGAAGATTTAACTTATTCATACACTGAATTTGATAAACAGGGGGCTATTATTGGGACCCCATTTTTAAATTATGTCATGCCATTTCTTCGTTATCAAACAAACGACATAGTAACATTAAATGAAAATGTTGAATTAAATTGTTCAAGACCTTTAACTGTTAAAGAAATTGACGGTAGAGCTGATGATATGATTTATGCTGAGAACGGTACAAGAATTCCATCTGTAAATTTCTACACTGTAATGTATAAAGTTGAAGAAGTAAAGATGTTTCAATTGCATCAAAAATCAGATAAAAGCATTCAATTCAAGCTAGTTTTGAATAAGAATAAAGAAGATTTATTTAGCAAGCTTGAATTAGAAGTAAGAAAAAGAGTTGGGAATTTGCCTATTAGTTTTGAAATAGTTGATGAAATCGCTAGAGATCAAAAAACTGGTAAGATAAGATGTGTTCTCACTGATGTAAAGTAGATGAATAAAAAGCTGAATGAAATAGATGAGTATAAGCCATCAGACAGAACAAAAAAGCCCGATGTTTATAAATTGGACTGGAATGAATGTAATTTAGAATTTGATAATGAATTCAAGCAAATTTTAAATACATGTATCTCTGATGTTATTTTAAGTGAATACCCAGACATTCACAATGATTTACTTTACTCTCTATTAGCAGATTATTGCGGTTTGCAAGATAGTAACATTCAGCTTTTCAATGGATCAGATTCAGCTCTTCACTGTATTTTTGCAGCACTTTTGAATTACGATTCAAAAGTTTTAGTTTATCATCCAAATTACAATCAAATTTTTAGCTATTTAAAATTGTATTCTAATTTCGTAGAATCTTCTGAAATCATTGACCCCTTTTATAAACATGAATACAATTTTGATGACATAAAAAACTTCGATTTGATCTATTTAAGTAATCCAAACAATCCAACTGGTAAATTATTAGAAATCGATAAAATACAAAGTTTGTTGGAATTGCATAATGATAAGTACTTTATTATTGACGAAGCTTATTTTGAATTTAGCAAAGAATCTTGTTGTCATCTAGTAAAAGACTATAAAAATTTAATTGTAACTAGAACATTTTCAAAGGGTTTTTCATTAGCAGCAATTAGATTAGGATACATTTGCGCTGATGAGAGTGTTATCAAGTTAATAAATAAAATCAGAAATACCAAAGATGTAAATTCATTTGCTCAAGCACTGGGTGTATGTGCATTGCAAAATAAAAAATTTATTGATTCAAGAGTTGAAGTAATAATAGAAAATAGAGAAAGATTTCAAAAAGAACTCGAAATCAATGGCATTCAGTTTATTAATTCCAAGGCGAATTTTGTACTGATTAAAACAGATGACAGCAAAGCTTTAACTCAAAAACTTTTGGATAATGACATTTTGGTTAGAGACAGAGGCATGTTTAAAAACATTGAAAATACTGTCAGAATTACAATTGGTGATTGGCAAATAATGGAAAAAATAATTCATTTGATTGTGGAAAATAATTATGAACACAGATAAAATTTCATTGATTGGTTTAGGCAAATTAGGATTACCACTGTTAAGCACTTTTGCTTATCATGGTCAGAAAATTATTGGTATAGATGTAGACAAAAATAAAATAAACATTTTAAATAATAATGAGTTGCCATTTTATGAAAACAATCTTAAAGAATACTTAATAGGGGGCAGAGATAACATTGAGTATTCTTTTTGCTTTGATGAAGTAATTGACAAAACTGATGTTGTTATTATTTTAGTAAATACACCATCCGATTCTAATGGCGAATTTTCTAATAAATACATTTATGATGCCCTCAATGATGTATGTAAATCTTTGAAGCAATCTGATAAAGAAGACTTTTTATTTATCATAAGCTCTACTGTAATGCCTTGCAGCCATGATAAGATCATACATTTCATTGAAGAAAACAGCGGGCGAAAATTGAATGAAAATTTTGGTGTTTGTTACATTCCAGATCTTGTTGCTCTAGGATCAGTAATTAAAGATTTTGAAAATCCTGATGTTGTTATTTTGGGACAAAGCGATGAAAAGTATGGCGAAGTTGCCCTTAAAATTTATTCAAAAATAATTAAGAACAATTGTCCAATTGTAAGAATGTCTCTGATTGAAGCTGAAATTGCCAAAGTAAGTTTAAATGCCTACATAACTATGAAAATAAGTTTTGCAAATTTCATTGGAAATGTTGCTGAAAAACTTAATGCTAATCCTGGAAACATAACAAAAGCTTTAGGCTATGATAAAAGAATTTCACCTTATTATTTTAAAAGTGGGCTTGCCTTTGGAGGAACTTGTTTTCCAAGAGACACCTGGGCTTTTATCCAAATGGCAGACATTTTAGGTTTGGATGCTTCGCACATCAAAGCTACACAAAAAATTAATCAAGATCAAAATGATTTACTATACCAAAAAGTGGCTGCTTACAAAGATAAAAAGATTGGTATTTATGGTTTATCATTTAAACCAAATACTTATGTAACTGTAGAATCGCCCGGCAACATTCTTTATGAAAAATTATTAAAAGAGGGCTTTGATGTTATTTATTTTGATAACTTGATTTTGTCTCCAGTAAAAGATTTAGAAACATTAATTCAAGAATGTGATGTAATTGTAGTTACACACCCAGTTAAAATTGAATTTAATACAGAAGGCAAAATTATAATAAATCCTTGGGGAATGTAAAATGTATAGATTCGACATCATTAATCATTTAATTGAAATTAACAATTTTAAAAATTATTTAGAAATTGGTGTTTTTGATGGCGAATGTTTGAGGCAAATTATTTGTGAAAATAAGGATGGAGTAGATCCTGGAACTGAAAATGGTTTAGCGATTGGAGTTAATTACCGATTAAGTTCTGATGATTTTTTTGCACAAAATCCTCAAAAAATTTACGATTTAATTTTTATAGATGGTTTACATCATTCTCAACAAGTTGATTTAGATTTAAAAAATGCTTTAAATCAAACAAAAATAAATGGAATTATAGTTTTACATGATTGTAATCCCATAAGTCATGAAATGACACTCATTCCAAGGCAAACAATACAATGGAATGGAGATGTTTATAAATCAGTATTGAAATTTATGAAAACAAATACTGAACATACATGTTACACTGTAGATACTGATTGGGGTGTTAGTATAATTCTCAAAAACACACCTCAAAATTCTATAGAATCTTCTGAAAATTACGATAAAGCATTAAATGATTGGAATTATTTTGATAAAAACCGTGTTAAACTTTTAAATTTAATTTCAACAGATGATTTTTATAAAATTTTTAATGAAAAACACAGACCAACATTAAAAACAAAATGGAATTCTGGTTTCTTCAGCTGCTGCACAGATAAATTAAGAAATGTATTACAATTCCATAATCAGCATGGCATACTACCCAATGTGGATTCATCTGAGCAATGGGAACTATACAAAGATGATGGAATTGAAAACATCCAACAATGGTGGGGCGGCACAGTAAACATCTTTAATAAAAATGACATCACTGATAAATTTTTTAAGATAAAAGAAGTTGAAGATTTTGATAATGAAAGTTTTTCATCCACATGCAAAGCCCCCTTTATTTGTAATGATGATCAATACTCAAACTATCATGAAATAAATTATAGTTATTTGAATAAAATAACAGATCTTTATTTTGATTTAGCAAATCCAATAGTAAAGATAAAGAAAAAACTTATTTCCAAGTACAAGATTGAAACAAAGAAAACTATAGCTGTTTGTTATAGAGGAAATGATAAGTTTTTAGAAACAAATTTGCCAAGCTACCAAGACATGCTTGATAAAATTTTAGAAGTAAAATCAAAAAATCCAAATCATAAAATTTTATTACAATCAGATGAAATCGAATTTTGTGATTTCATAATTAAATCAATACCAGATTGTATTTTGATAGAAGAAACAAAAAAATTAAACAAAACAACAAACGCAGTACAATATACAATACCAAAAGGCTCAAGACTTGAAAATGCACAAACATTTTTATCTGTTATGTCTTTGATTTCAGATTGTTCAGATGTAATTCTTAATTCTGGAAATGTTGGACTTTGGATTTGTTTGTTTAGAAAAAATTCTGATAATGTTAGTCAGTATTTGCACAAAATAAATAGTAATACAAAAGCTGAGTGGTTAGAAAAATGAAAAAAGTATTAGTTTTAGGCGGCGGCGGTTTTATTGGTGGTCATCTTGCAAAAAGATTAAAAAAAGAGGGTCATTTTGTAAGAATTGTTGACATCAAACCACATGAGTATTTTGATCACAATGACATTTGTAATGAATTTGTTGTTGGTGATTTGAGAGACCCTAGCTTGGTAAGTGTTGTCATGTTTGCACCAGGCCAGCATTCAGAACTTGATACAGAAAATAGTTTTGATGAAGTTTATCAACTAGCAGCAGACATGGGTGGAGCTGGATACATTTTCACAGGGAATAATGATGCAAATGTTATGCATAATTCAGCCCTCATTAATTTAAATGTAGCATTAGAAGCTGTAAGAAAAGGTATCAAAAAGATTTTCTATTCATCTTCAGCATGTATGTATCCTGAACATAACCAACTTGATCCAAATAATCCAAATTGCGAAGAATCTAGCGCTTATCCAGCAAATCCAGATTCAGAGTATGGTTGGGAGAAATTATTTTCTGAGAGATTGTTTTTAGCTTTCAATAGAAATTATAATTTAGATGTTAGAATTGCAAGATTCCATAACATTTTTGGCCCTTACGGAACTTATAAGGGTGGCAAGGAAAAAGCCCCTGCTGCTATGCTAAGAAAAGCAATTGAAACTCCTGCTGATGGTGAATTTGAAGTTTGGGGCGATGGATTCCAAACCAGATCTTTTCTTTATGTAGATGAGTGCGTTGAAGCAGTATTAAGATTGATGGAGTCAGATTTTAAGGGACCAGTTAATATTGGCTCAGAAGAAATGATTACAATTGGGGATTTAGCCAGAATGGCTTGTAAAATTTCTGGCAAAGAAATCAATCTCAAATTTATTTGGGGGCAAGAATTCTTTGATAAATACGGTTTTAAGTGTCCCACTGGTGTAAAAGGTAGAAATTCTGATAATAAATTATTTAGAGAAAAAATAGGCTGGGAAGTTTCCCAGCCATTACAAGAAGGTATGCAATTAACTTTTGATTGGATGATAACTAAATTTTAAACTAATTCCATCCAGCCTATTCCAGCTATACATTTTGAGTTGGCAGCAGAACCAGCTGCCGCAAGTGTCAGAACATCACTTGTTCCCTGTATTGTTCTTCCAAGTTGGAAATTAAAATTTGTAACATCTACAAGTGCTGTAGCTGATTTTTGGTAAGCAAGTCCCGCTTGAATTGTTGTTCCTAAATCAGACATAGATGTAGCAGCAGTGTCGAATTGTACCGCGCTGTTAGCACTATAATCAGCAAAGCCACCAGTGGAGTTCAAAGTTGGATTTAAAAGTAATTTCCACATAAAGTTGTCAGCAGTGTGACCCATGAAATCTACTTGTATGGGCAAAACCACAGAGTCTAATCTTGTATTTTTCAATCTGATTGAAACCATTGGATAAAAAGTACCAGCTGTAGTCAACATCTTATAATCTGCGGCTACAATTGTACTAGCTGCATAATTTAATGTATTATAACCTTGGTAACCGCCTTCAGAAATAGCAGTTGCACAAATTAATCTCATTGTTGATGAACCGCTTGTGCCACTTGTATTTTCAATTTCAGCTCTAATAGGAAGAGTCGCAGTTGTCATGTATGTAGTTAAATTTAAATTTTCATTATGAAAAACATGTGCCACAACGGGCACTCCATCTAAAATAAATCCACATCTTACATCACCAACTCCAAGCCATTCAACATCCATCCAGAAAATGTTTCCTTTTGTAACATCTATTTGTCTAGAATAAAAGGTTGAACCATCAAATCTATGGCCATTCCATTCAGATTGAGGAATTTTTCTAGAATTGTCAACAGTACCACCAACATAACTTCTGAGTACAAGATAAAGAGTTGTTCCATCCTGTTCTAAATAAATTCCGTTTTGTGTCCCATAATATCCAATTCTTTGCCTTAAATTTGCTTTTGGTGTTGCAAAAGAAAATGACATCATTATTAAAAGAGATTTTCCTGGCTGATAAGCCATAACTCTCTTGGATTCAAGATAAACATAATCACCTGAAGCATTGGTGACATCCATCTTCAGTGCACTTTCATTTGGGAGATGAGTTACAGCGCCGCTTCCTGATGTCGCACTTGTAAATTTTCCATTATCTAAATATCTTTGTTGGCTGTCAAAAATTGTAAATGGCTCAGAAACTCTGAATCTATAAAAAGCATCACGGCCAGCAGCGCTAGCAAAAGTATCCATGATATTGTATCCATTTTGGCCAAAAGATGATCCGCATTCTGAGTCCATAGTTATAACCTCGGGTAAATTATTTTATATTTCACATCGTCAGTTTCAATGCATCCAAATCTTCTAGAATCATCTGATAATAATGAATTATCACCAACTACAAAAACACGATTCTTTTCAACAATAAAATTTTGTTTTATTTCATTTTCTTTATTAAGTTTGTGTGCATCAAAAAAATCTTTTGTTACTATCTTAGGCAAATCAAAGTTTCTTTTTAATAAATAATAGACTCGATCGCCCTCTATATATTTAATTCTCTTAATGATATTATTTCCTTCAAAATAAGCAACAACAATATCATTTCTATCAAAACTATTTGTTTTATACCCTAATACAATCTGTTTATCTTTCAATGTTGGATACATTGAATTTCCTTGAATAACAATGATTTTAAAAGGTGATAAAAAAACAAACACAACCAAAGATAACAAACTAACTATTTTAAATAAATGGTCTTTCAAGATTATTTCCTCCTAAATTTGAAATAATCAAACCATTTTTGTTTTTTGTTGATTAATCAGCAGACTGAACGTATGTCTTTTGGCCTTCTGGGCCAGTTTGAGTAACTACTTCAATTGGCCCTTTAGAGCCGCCGTAAGCTCCAAAGTTTTTTCCATCCACATAGTCATAGCAGCCAACCCATTTTGCTCCAGCATACTTTTGCATGCCTTGTGCATTTAACCAGAGTCTATTTTTACCAGTTTCAAAATTGGCATGAATATTACCTGAATTATCCGCTTCACTAAGTTGACCGCTTGTTTTGAAATCAGGATTGCTATTGAAAAAATTACTCGCAACAGAATCAGGCACTAACCACATTCCATCAGAAGATCCATGTGTTACTAAAACTTTTTGTCCGCCAACTACCGCAAAATCAGGAACTCCTGATTGAGCGACTTTATCAAAAATTGAATTATCATTAGTTGGGACTTCATACATTTGCCCAGGTTGTAATTCAGTTCCTGGTAGAAATTGTGGATTATTAGCCATTCTTACAAACTTTTTGACAAAAACGTCAGCTTGTTTATAATTTCCAACTTTTTCTGATAATTTAATCAATAATGTCAATGTTTTTAAATCTTTGATGCTCATCGTCATCCTCTTCAGCAATTTTTAATAATTCTGATTCATCAAATATTATTTCTGAATTTGGTTCATCAATCACTGCATAATCAAAATCAAAAACTTGAACTCCAGTTAATTTATTAACCTCATTGATCAAATCATTATCTCTATTAAGCCAGCCTTTTAGAAAAACTTTTTGTGAAGGATTTTGTTTTACTCTAAAGTTTCTCCAAATTTTTCTTAGTTTACAAATTTCAAGTGCAACCATTCTTGCGTCGCAGGTATGTATTACATCACTGATTTCTTGAGTCCATGAACCTGTAATTTTCAATTTCAAAGCTTTTTGTAATCTTCTAATTGCACCAGCAGGCCCAAAATTAACTGCTGTATCAAACATAACTAATCCAAGGGGGGCTTTTAGCCATTTGGCTCTGACTAAGTCCCAGTATCTTGTTTCATAAATTTCTCTAACTTCAAAATCTAAAATATGCTTAACATTTATTTGTGGGTGTTTTTTAGATTTTTTATAATCATCATAAACTCTTTGAGTGATACCTTTGTTTGTTGCACCGCCAGGATCTTTTGGATGATCGGTAAATCCGCCTTCCCATTTTAAAACAAACTTAAGCGCGTCTTCAAATTCTATGGGCATAATTTACTCCTTATTTGGTGTTTATGTCACCTTATGTATGTCAAAAACCGCAGGTTTAAGCAAATGCTAATTGTAAAATTAATGAGTAGAATTAATTCAAAACATTAAAGAAAAAAATAACATTATGCCTACATTTTACATTGTTCCGCCAAGAAAAACACAATTAGGCGAATTTGGAATTAGTATATCTGGTATTTTTGGCATTAAAACAAATTTACCAAACAATGCACCAATTACAAGTTCTGGAGCTCTTCAATTAGATCAAAGTTTTGAGCCTACTTGGACAGGTCAGCATTATTTTGATAATGTTGTGACATTTAACGACAATGTTATTTTCAATGGTGATCAAAGTTTTAACATCAATTCTTTGTACATCGCAGGGCAAACAGCCGGTGATTTAATTTATTTTAATGGTACTTCTTGGACAAGAAGAGGAATTTCAACAACATCGGGATCTGTTTTACAATCTACCGGGACAACAGTTGTTTGGAGTAATTCTTTAAATGTAGGGACTACAACTACTGGGACTTTAACATTAGGTTCACTCGATGGAATTCTAAAAGCATCATCTGGTGTTGTAAGTGGCTCAGCAGGACTTAATGATTTACAAAATGTACTTTTGTCTTCGCCCTCTAATAATCAATTTTTAAAATACAACTCAGGTCTCAGCAAATGGGTTAATTCAACTTTGCCTTTGTCTGATCGATCTTTAATTATAAGATTTCTAAATGGAGCAACACCATTAGTTCTTGGACCAGATCAAGAAATAGCTACAGTTCCTTATGAACCTTCTGATGGCGTAAGTGTCTTAGTTTTTACAGTTACAAGAATAACTCTGCAAATTCAAAATGCTGCTTCAAGTGGCACTAGTACAATCAGAGTCCAAAGAGTAAATGCAAATACTGCATTCCCAGACCCAACTGACCCTGCTGCTGTATTTATAGCTGAACTTTCACTCCCTGCTGGTGATACGGAAGTATTTATTAATAGGTCTGATCCTGCTTTCAATGTAAGTGTGTCAAGTGGCCAAAAGCTCAGATTGATTATTGATGCTATTGGAACTGATTCTCAATACTGGACAGTTCAATTAGAGGGCACTGCAACCTCTTTGTATCAACAACCATCAGGAGTAGTGCCAATTTCCATGGGAGGAACTGGTAGATCTACTATTGGATCTGCTCATACAGTATTGACAGTTGGTCAAGATGCTGATAAATTAATTTATAAAGAGCTTGTTGCAGGAACAAGCATAAGCATTCTTTCTGAATCCATTTTATCTGGTGGATCGGAAATTGGTGGTACAATCACTATTTCTTACACTGGAACAGGTGGCGGAGGTTCAGGGTCGGTTAATTCTGGAAATGCTGGCGAGCTTTCTTATTATGCAAGTACCGGCACTTCAGTTTCAGGAATTACAAATTTACTTTGGAATAATGTTGGTAAAAAATTATCAATTACAGCTGTTCCATCAACTTGGGATACATCTGCTATTTCTTTGCTAATTGGCACTAGTTCTTTTTCAGGCAGTTCAAATGGAACAGTAATTGGGGTAAATGCACCCTCGTCTCCAGCTTTTACTGGCAATTTTGTAGATCTTCAGATTAATAATTCAAGTAAATTTTCAATTGCTTACACTGGAGCAATTTCAGCCCCCTCTATTAATTTAACAGCTACTACAGCATCGGTAAGTACTACCACTGGTGCAGTAACAGTAAGTGGGGGTGTGGGAATTTCAGGAGCTTTGAACCTTGGCACTGCTCTATCAGTTGCAAACGGTGGCACTGGAGTAACATCAGCAACAAGTGGTCAACTTTTGATTGGCAATGCAAGCGGGACATTTACTAAAGCTACTCTTACAGGCTCTGGTGGTATTTCAATAACTAATGGCGATGGAAGTATTACGATTAGCAATGATCGCTTAAGTTCATTGAATGGACTTACTACTTCTACACAAACATTTGCAACATCTACATCAGGCACTGATTTTACTATCACTTCTACAAGCTCAACACACACATTTGCTTTGCCTAATGCTTCTACAAGTGCGAGAGGTGTATTAAGTACAAGTTCACAAACAATAGGGGGCCTCAAAACATTTAGTGATGGAATTAAATCACAAGACTTTATCAGTGGAGTAAGTGGTTATTTTGGAGGAGATCCAACTGTATTTACGGTTGGTGGAACAACTGGAAGCGTCTTGTTTGGAATTATGAAAGACGATTCTTCTAGTAGATTTGCAGGAATAAAAGTAGAAGAAAAAACTAGCCCTACTCTTGGCTCAGGGTATTTGTATGGTGACATTGTATTTTACACAGATTCAGAAGCTGAAGACTTTTCAACTGAAAGAATGAGAATTGATGGTGCAGGAAATGTCACTATTGAAAATGATGTATCTATTGATGGAACTTTAACTTTGACAAATGTTCCTTTGCAAACCACTAGTGGTGGAACAGGTTACACATCCTATACAGATGGTCAATTATTAATCGGCAATAGTTCAACAGGTTCTCTTACGAAATCAACTCTTACTGCTGGAACAAATGTAACCATAACAAATGGAAATGGTAGCATAACTATTTCCGCTTCTACAGGTGGAACAAGTGGCGGTACAGTCACTAGTGTTGGTTTATCAGTTCCCTCTTTTTTAATTACATCGACTTCGTCAATAACATCTTCGGGCACATTTGCTATAACATTAGAAACAACTGCTGCTAATACTGTTTTTGCAGGTCCAACAACAGGCTCAGCTACAACGCCAGCTTTTAGATCCCTTGTGGCTGCTGACATTCCCTCCTTGAATTACGCTCCTCAAACCAGTGGGACTTCTATTCTTTATGGTAATGGCTCGGGAGGTTTTAGCAACGTAACTGTTGGAACAGGCTTAAGTTTTTCAGCAGGCACATTGAGCAATTCAGATCCTGATCAAGTTGTAAGTTTAAGTACCGGAAATGCGAATGTTACAATTACAGGCACTTATCCAAACTTTACTATTGCAAGCGTAAATACAACTTACACTAATGGAACAGGAATCAATTTAGTTGGCACTACTTTTTCAATCAATACATCTGTAGTAGCTACTTTAAACGACTCTCAAATCCTGACAAACAAAACTATTACGGGAACAAGCAATACTTTAACCGTAAGATTGGCAAATGATGTAACTGGTATTTTACCTGTTGCCAATGGTGGCACAGGCTCTTCTAATGGTTCAATTACTGGCACGGGAGCTTTAACATTTACAGCTACAGGAACATCAAGTAACATTACATTGGCGCCTGGGTCTTCAGCGTATGTGGATGTAAGCAGTAAAAAAATTATAAATTTAGCAAATCCAGATAATGACCAAGATGCAGCAACAAAGGCTTACGTTGATAGTAATTCTCAGGGTTTAATTGTCAAAGATTCGGTTAGAGTAGCATCTACAACTAATTTGACAGCGTCGTACAATAATGGCACAAGTGGAGTAGGAGCAACTCTTACTAATTCAGGAACTCAAGTAGCTCTAAGCATAGACAATGTTAGTTTAGCCTACCAAGATAGAGTTTTAGTAAAAGATCAGTCAACTCAATTGCAAAATGGTATTTATTACATTGCATCTACTTCACACATTGGTAGCGCAACAACAAACTGGGTTTTAACAAGAACAACCGATGCTGATCAAGATGCTGAAATGACTTCGGGCTTATTTGTATTTGTAACTTCAGGCGATACAAATGCTGCTACTGGCTGGGTCATGTCTAGTACTGGTTCGTTAACTGTTGGAACCTCTAACATTGTATTTTCTCAATTTTCGGGAAATACAGCTTACACAGATTTAGACCCAATCACAATCAATGGAACTGTTATAAGTTTAAATAATGGAAATCCTTTACCTTCTAATCATGGTGGAACAGGTGCAAACTTCGGCACTTCTTCAGGTATTCTAAAATTTACAGCAGGCACTGCTTCTTTAGTTACCGCCCCAACTGGTGACATTGTAGGCACATCTGATTCTCAAACCCTTACATCTAAAACTCTTACTTCACCAGTTTTGAATTCAGCTACGATTGGAACTACTGGAATTACATTCAGTGGTTCAACAAGTGGAACAACTTTAATCATAGCTAATACCACAGCAGCCAATAATACTATTACCTTATCTACAAATGCTGGCACAGTAGTGACCACAGGAGATACCGGTACTGTTAATAGCACGATGATTGCTAATGATACTATTGTGAATGCTGACATAAATAGTTCTGCAGCAATTGCAATTACTAAATTAGCAGCATCTACAATAAGTGGAATTAGCTTGGGCAACAACTTAAATAGCTTATCAACATCCTCTGGCGGCGGTTTGACAATAAGCTCAACGTCTTATAATGGTTCTGCATCAGGCACAATTGCTATTGACACATCAGTTGTTTCTACTCTATCAGATTCTCAAACTTTACAAAATAAAACTTTGAGTTCTCCTGTTATCAATAGTATTTATGATTTACTTTCAGCCTCGTTAACTACATCTGCAACAACAGCAGATCAAATTCTTCATTCTATTAGTGCCACCACTTATAGAAGTGTGAAGTACTTAGTTCAAATTACATCAAGCACTAGCTATCATGTTGTTGAAATTGTTTTAATTCATGATGGCACTACAGTTATAATTTCTGAGTATGGAAGAGTTATGACTGGATCTTCCTTGTCTACTTTTGATGCTGACATAAATGGAGGCAATTTGAGATTAAAAGTAACACCTACTAATGCAGCTACTGTTTATAAAGCAGCAGCAACTGCGATTAGATCGTAAAAATAATTTATAGAGGAAAGTGAATCTATAATGGCAACAACTTCAAGATTCGTAGCAAAAAATGGTTTAGATAATAATAGCAAAACTCTGCTTAACATTGGAACATCGGGATCAGAGCTTTCTTTTTCGGGTGGACATTTAGTTACATTTACGTCCACGGGCACAACTACATTAACTCTTCCCACCACAGGAACTCTTGCAACTACTGGAGATATCAAGGATGCAACCTTGACGTTAGGAGTTTCTGGAGTTGGTTTATCAGGTTCTGCTAATTTTTCTGCCAACACCTCTTCTAATGCAACATTTACTGTTACGAGCAATGCTACAAGCGCAAATACAGTTAGTACTATTGTATCAAGAGATACATCTGGTAATTTTAGTGCTGGAACAATAACTGCTAGCCTCGACGGAAATGCAACAAATGTAACAGGCACTGTAGCAATTATTAACGGTGGTACTGGTGCAACATCAGCAACATCTGCTATAACAAATTTGGGGGCAACGACTGTTGGAGCTAATTTATTCAAACTAACAGACCCAAGCGCAACCACATTTATCAGAATCAATTCAGCTAATACAGTATCAACTAGAACTGCAGCAGAATTCAGATCAGATTTAGGAGCAACAACAGTTGGTTCCGCATTGTTCACACTTTCAAATCCTGGTTCTACAAGTTTTATCAGAATTAATGCTGACAATACTGTTACAGCACAATCTGCAAGTAGTTACAGAACAGATTTGGGAGCTAATACAGTTGGCTCAAACATTTTCACTCTTACAAATCCAAGCGCAACTACTTTTATCAAAATAAATGCTGATAATACAGTGACTGCGAGATCTGCTTCTGAAATGAGAACAGATTTAGGTGCTACTTCTCTTGGTTCAGATTTTTTTACTTTATCGACAAGCTCTACAAGTTACATACAAATTACTTCAACAGGTTCAATTAATTTACTCAATGCAAGTAATTTTAGAACTGCAATTGGTGCTGGCACTGGTACTGTAACAAGTGTTGATTTAAGCATGCCCTCTATTTTTTCGGTTAGTAATAATCCTGTTACAACATCTGGTACTTTAACAGTTTCATTGGCAAATCAAACTGCTAACACAGTTTTTGCAGGACCATCAACAGGTTCTTCAGATGCTCCAACATTTAGAACTTTAACATTTGCAGATGTTACAGATACACTTACTGTTGGTAAAGGCGGTACTGGCACAAGCTCTTTAACTTCTAACTCAGTTCTAGTAGGCAATGGTACATCTACAGTAACACTTACATCAACTTCTACTCAATACAAAGTTTTTGTTTCTGGTTCTGGAGGAGCACCTACATGGGGATCAGTAAGCTTAGATCAGGCTGCAGCAATATCTGGAAAGCTTCCGTTGGAACATGGAGGAACTAACGCAACAACAGCAGCTGAAGCTTTAACAAATTTGGGGGCTTTGTCAAGTTCTACAAGCTCAACTCAAGATGGTTATTTTGGAAACATTTATTTACAAGATGACACATCTCCATCTCATTATTTGCAAATTACAAACTTTGATAATTTAACTGCATCACGAACTTTAAAAATTAATTGTAATGATGCTGATAAATCTCTTACAATTTCTGCAGATTCAACAATCTCAGGCACTAATACAGGTGATCAGACAATAACCTTAACAGGAGATGTTACAGGCTCTGGCACAAGTTCTTTTGCAGCAACATTGGCAACATCTGGAGTGACATCTGGTACTTACAATAATAGCACAACTGCTGTCACCCCTTTTACAGTTGACTCAAAAGGCAGAATTACTTCAACCAGTACAAATGTAACAATCACTCCTGCATTTTCAAGCTTAACTGACAAACCAACTACTTTATCTGGGTATGGAATTACTGATGCTTTGTCTAATTCTACTTCATCAACGCAATCAGGTTATTTTGGAGAATTATATTTATACGATACAGTTAATCCATCAAATTATCTCAAAATTCTGAATGTAGCTGATTTGACTGCAACAAGAACTTTAAGCATAAATACTGGTAATTCTAATAGAACTTTAACATTGAATGGTGATTCTACAATCTCAGGAACTAATACAGGTGATCAAACAATAACTTTAACAGGTGACGTGACTGGAACTGGTACTAGTTCTTTTGCAGCAACATTAGCCACATCAGGAGTTACTGCTGGAACTTATAACAATAGTACAACAGCAATTACACCATTCACAGTTGATGCTAAAGGAAGAATTACATCCACTGGCGTTGCTTCAACTATCTCGCCAGCATTTTCAAGTATTACCAGTAAGCCGACTACATTATCTGGTTATGGAATTACTGATGCTTTGTCTAATTCTACCTCATCAACACAAAATGCATATTTTGGTAATATACATTTACAAGACGATACTACACCTTCTCATTATTTGCAAATTACTGATGCAGAAAATTTGACTGCTGACAGAATTTTGAATTTGAATGTCAATGATGCAAATAGAACAATTTCTTTATCAGG
>JACCDO011433579.1_pt1 | contig 15594 bp, 18 predicted proteins | sample 7446101 | NCBI WGS metagenome assembly JACCDO01 (sample SAMN15323440, study PRJNA562643) | freshwater metagenome | isolation source: river surface water | place: USA:Blue River Watershed | collected 2017-08-16
AGCCAAGCAGCGAAGACCGTACGCTTGCACAGAAAAAGCCGATTTTGGTGGCGTCGGTGGCCATTGTATCCAAAGCGCTGAACATCCCCGAGTTGGACACGATGGTGGTGCTGTCGGGCGGCAGCTACGTCAACGACACGTTTTGGCAACAAGCCGTGGGCCGGATCACGCGCGACCACGCGCACAAGCAAAACCCAGAATTGATTTTGATTCGCGACCGGTACAAAAGCAAAATGGGCGGGCACGGCACGTTTGCCATGTGCGTGGACGCGGCGTGCAAAACGCTGCGCACGCGTAGCCCTGATGGGTTTTTCTTTGAGACAATTTCGGTGGAAGTTTAAATGTATTTTTTAAATCATCGACGTAAGGCTATCGTTTATGTACGGCTGCGGTTCATCCACGCGCGACGTGCTCCCACTTTTGGGTAAAAGATTCATGTGGCGTTCCAACACGGGCGACGAGCCGCTGCTCCGATCCATCGCTTCACGTGAAGCAATGGCGCCCATGATGAGCGCCGATGTTGTGGGGGCAATGACGGCCCGGCGACCAACATTGGCACCACGCATCAGCTCTTGCCGGTGCTTTTCTTCCTCGGTACTCTCGGGTTCTTTTTCGCTACCGGCCGGTTGCATGCCATAATCTTGGCGACGACCCACCGACGACGGCTGCATGTCGTATTCTGGGCGACGACCCACGGACGACGGCTGCATCGGCGGCAGCGATGGCATGGGCGGCGTAGGCAGCGTAGGCATGGGTGGCGTAGGCATGGGTTGCATGGGCGATGTTACGATGGGCACCGGTACCGGCATGGGCGATTTTCTGGCTGTGGCCGCCGGCAACGGACGCCGACGCCAAGGCTGCGAAATGTACAAAATCAACACAATCACGCACAACAACACAACCGCACCAACGATAAGGTACGTCTGAGTCTTGGAGGTTTTCGGGATTGTGATTTCGGTATCCACGGGAACGTCCATACAAGTTTTTATAGAGGACCAAAACGAAAAAAAATTTATTGCGCTCTCGCAGCATCCGACGCATAAAAGTTGGCAAAGTATTTACGCTCCTCGTGAAACCGCATGGGCGGGTGAAACCCATGACGGTGCCAAACTCCCACGGGAATGGAAAAGAGCAAATCGAAGACAACGGCCGGGTTGGTGTCGTTCTGCCGATAGTTGGGACGCGGTGCGCCCGTGCCATTGTATTGCCGGTGGCCACCACGCGAACCGCCGCCACGGTGGTAATGACGATGCGGGTTGGGGGAGCGATCAACAAAGGGGGCTTGTTCACGCGTTTGCGGCCCACGCGGGTCCGTGCTACGCCCATAACGCGGTGACGGTGAGCGACGGGTAAAATCGGGCGAGCGACGGCCGTAGTCGGGCGAGCGATGGCCGTAATCGGGCAACGTCGACGTGTTGGCTGCCGTGACCGGCGGCGCCGATGGCTTGTGGTGGTGTGATGTGGAAGACGACGGTTCCGAATAAAATGTCGATGTGTACGGTGGAATTGCTAAAGACGGGTTTACGTCGGAGGTTGTTGGGGGGCCATAGTCGTCCCAAGAGTCGATGTTGCGCGACAACTCCTCAATGTATTCGTCTGACATTAGCGCCTTTTTGTCGGGAGGCGGAGTCGTGACCCTGAGGCGCGGACGCTCTTCGCTCATGTGGTTAAAATTTGTGACGGTTATTTTTCCGTAGGACGTTAAAAATAAAAAAAATAAATGCCATACCGTCCGTACCGACGTATTGTTGGACCGGTTCGGTGGAACGATCCTGTTACGACGTTGCGCTACATTGGTCCGTATTATGCTGAAATTTTGGAAAACTTTGAAGTTATTACCTTGCGAGATGTCGTTGTCTATTTTTCATTTCGAGCTCTTGAAGCCATCGTTGAACCATCGCCTGAGGATTATATGTTTGAAAAATTTGCCGAATTGACTCGCAACCGAAATGCCCAGACATGCCAAGAAGGTTACTTGCCACGTCCTATCAACCGCATGGCCTTTAATGCTTTGGTTGATTTGGTGGATTATGCCATACAGCATCCCGCTGAATTTAACGACCCCGAAGTGCTGCTACGATTTGATGATTTGGATTTGAATTTGGCCGGTGTGTTGGCGTGTCGCATGAACGAAGGCCATGAGCCTTCCGACGATCCGCAATTCTTGTGCAACAAGGTTCCGTTGATGGGCAACGTTGGCGATGAACCTGAAATTCGAAGCATGCGTCGTTGTCCGTGCATTGACAATGCCGAAGCGTGCAACGGTGATTGCACGTGGACAGACAATGCATGCATTTCTCGCTATGCTGATTTAAACCGTCACAATTACGCGCCGGACGTTCCGCCCTACCGAGGCGATTGGACCACCGATGTTAACGCGCCGACGCGTCCAGGCACACGGTATGTCATGGCCGGACACGGTCGAGCAGGCCGCATGTTTGCTTTTGGGCAAAACGCGGCGGCTGCAGCCGCGCCGTACAATGGATACGATGGTGGCGCCGACGTGGACGAAGAATTGCTATTACAAACGCCACCGCTGTCGCCGCGATCACGGCTACCGTCACCGTCATGGCAGGCATCGCCGGCGGGTTATCCACCACCGGGGCCATTTTCCCCTGGATGGGTGTCGCAAGCATCTTCGCGGGCATCTTCGCAAGCATCGTCACAGCAGCCATCACCGGCGGGTTATCCACCACCGGGACCCTTTTCCCCTGGCTCGCAATCATCGGCATGGTCAGCCTCCCCGCCACCGCTTTCTCCGCCACTTCAACCGATGATGGCTGCACGAGGTCGACGACCAAGCCGCGGTCGCGAAGTGACACCCCAACCCAACGCTCGGCCGCTGCCGCCTCGACGTCCGCGTCGTTCGTTGCGCTTGAAAGAAAAAGAAAAACGCAAATCAAAAAAATAAAACCGAAAAGGTGGCACAATTTCCGCTTTGTCATGAGCCGACGCATCAGTCAACGTCGCCGGCAAGGTTTTTCAGAAGTCGTGGCAACGCATGACACGGTCGATATCCATGACCAAGAAGTGCTGTGCAACCAAGACATCCGGCATGGCGTTGAGCCACGCAAGCTTGTGTACCGCCGGCTACGCGGCATGGAAAACGCTTTCAACGGGGCATGGCCGGAAAAAACGCACATCCATTGTTGGTATTGTCGTCTACCGTTTACAACGGTACCCGTTCCGATTGTGCAGCAGTATGACTCGACCAAAAAGCTGTTTGACGTCTACGGCATTACCTGCTCGCCATCTTGCAGCAAATCGTACATCATGAACATGCGCAACAACGACGCGCGGACGCGGCTAATGTGGCAGACGAAAATGCTTGTGGAGGTGTTTGGGTGGCCGCACGACAAGCCGATTTTGGCGGCCAACCCATGGCAGGCGCTTGACGTGTTTGGCGGCTACATGACCGTGGAGGAGTGGCGCCAAAACCGGCCCGGCGTGACCATGCAAATCAAAATGCCGCCGTTTGTGCCGTTTCACGTGTACACGGAGACGGAAATCAAGGGCATTTGCCACATTGACCAAACCCAAGCGCCGGAAACCATGGACCGCGTGGATTCGCTCGAAGAACAGGCCATTCAGCACGGCGCGGCGTTTTCGCTCAAGGGGTTGCAGCGACCGGAAAAAATCATCACCACCATGCAGCAGCTCAAAGAAGTGCACCCTCACCACAACATCGATGTGCACAACAGCGGAAGCGTATTTCTTGACTTTTTGAAAAACCACCCGTTGCCCGATGACACCGAATGCCAAGCCATCCGCGATCAACGCGAAGCCGAGCGCAAGGCTAAGCGCAAGCGCAAGAAGGCCGTGGTGATGGTGGCGCCACCGATGGCCGCTGCAACCGTCGCGGATGACATCCCTCCTCCACCTTTGACGGCCAAAAAACCGGCTGTGGCCAAGCGAACGGGTGCAAAGAAAAGCACGGTGGAAACGTCGTTGCCACCGCCACCATTGCCACCGGTGGAGGCTGCAATGACGGTGGTCAGCGACGATGGCGATGACGATGAAGAAGAACCGATCAAAAAACGCAAGCCATTGACCACGCGACGCCAACGCAAGGCTACCAAAAAAGACAACGACTAAAAAAAATCATGTTAATTGGAAGTGGTTATTTGTAAGAGGCATTTTTCATGAACGACCGCATCAACTTTTTTATAACCTGTGACAAGACCCATTGCGGGCTATTACTTGATGCCCTTGTTGAGGTTGGTAATCCAGTAGCCGAGGTGTACAGCAGCAAATTAGGAGACAATACCTTTGAGGCAGCCATTCGTTTAACCATGCCTGTGCTTGACGTAACCAAATTTCGAAACTCGCTTCAGTTGCGCTTTTACAAATGCGCCATTTACTGAAAAGCATTTTTTGGTAGTCCTACTTGTAGTAAACATGGATTACAAGGAGCAATTGGAAATATTAAAAAACAAAGACTGCGAAAGGCAATTTGAATGCAAAACCGCCATGCCCGGTCCAGACGCAACCGACGCCGAACGAAAAACGTATTTTGAAGATCCTTGTCACGAACAACGAGCTGAATGCTACAAGGATGAAATTGAAGCCATGAACGCGGCAGTTTTGGCACCGTACTACAAGAAAAAAGAAGACATGGCCATAAAGTTTGGCGCGGGTATGGGTGTGGCGTTGTTTCTTTTGATTGTTGGCATCATCGTTTTAGTCGTTCAGTACCGAAAACTAAAAAAGGCCTCCAAACAGCTCAAGCCTGATCAAAAATAAAAAATTCGAATTTGCTCCTTTGCAAAATGTTGTATTTGGTGCATCGCGCTGAAGCTTGCGGCAATGCGTTTGACAGTCCGCTAACGCCGTATGGCGTCATGGACAGCTACAATTTAATCGACGTGCTGAAAGGCGTCGTCAAAATACACGTAGGACCGTCGCTGCGTGAAATCGAAACCATTAAGCCGTACAAATTAAAATCCGTAGCATCGGCATCGGTGGTGCGCGTCCATATCGAGTATGACTTGTACACAAACGTCAATTGCCCGGAAAAGCTGCCCAAGGCATTGGATATGGAATATTTGCTCAAAAGTGGCTTTAACCGGCAATCCGTGTATGGCGTCAAACCCGAAATCGAGACATTTAGCGACTTTCAGTCACGCGTCATCCATTGGTTCACCAACGTTTGCTTGGAGCAGTACAAGCAAAGTCCGGTTCCCACGGCCGTTGTGGCCGATGCCGACGTGCTGTCGTTGATCATGTACTATCTGCTTGCGCGCGAACCCACGGACGAAGTGGAGGCCGCCATTGCCGCCATGTGCCACTGCGGTTCCGTCTTTTCCTTTTCCGGAAACGGATTTGGCTTTGATTTTATGCAAGTAAAATAAAAAATTGTAAAAAATTTATTGGATCATTTTTTTACATGGCGACCCCTAAAGTATCGTTTCGTGTTTCGGAAGTCGACGTGGACGATTTGTGTGAAATCGACATTCCGCCTTTACCTAATCCATTGATGTTTAAGCCGTCGATACCCACCACCGTTCTGTCCACGGACGTGGATCAATCGGTACCCATGGATTGTACGCCGGATGGACCCGTTTAGGGGTTGTTGTTTCCAAACGGTGTTTCATACATGCGATTAAATGGTACGTCTTCCAAAATAGCAAACGATATGTTCTTTTTGTTCAATTTGGCACCGTTGCGTTGAAACATGTCGGATACGCGCGAAAACAGTTCGGTTCCTTCGCTGCTGTGGTTGGTGACCGACGCTACGGTCAATTCATCGGGCGGGCCAAACACAATAACGTTGCACGTGCTGTTTTCTTTGCAGATTTCTTTGAGACGTACAATTTCTTGCTCAAGCATCTTGTTTTGCTTGGTGAGCACACTGATCAACTGTTTGCTCATTTCCACGTTGCTTTGTAGCAAATCTTGTTCATTAATAGGCGGACGAAGCGATGCAGGTGTTGGCACTAACGATTTTCGAATAACGCTGCGTCGGCTTGTGCCTTTGGGTGGTTGCAGTGCAATCTGGGTGGTGGTGGACACGACAGAACCGGTGTCGTCGGCCATGGCGCTTTAAGAAAAGGTACAAGTACGTAAAATATTTTAGGTTTTTTATTGCTGTTTTTGGAAATCGGATAACGGTAAACGGCCAAAAAAAAAGGGTTTTTGTTACATTTTTTTCTTTGTCATGTCTGCAAAAGTGGTGCTGTCCGCGCCGGATGGCCAATTGGTTTACCCGCATTTGGCATCGCTTGGGTTGTACATCACCGAGTACGGCGTGGAGATCACGGCCATGGTGCGCTTTTGCGTCGACCATGTCGGCCCGTGGCACATGACCATGCCATCCAACTTCAACAGCCAAGTACAGCGCATCGCCTTTTTGGGCGTGTCGGTCGTGGGAGAAACCATGGTGCAGCGCGCATGCGGCTACGATGACCTGCGTACGTTGTATTTGACCGTTGATGGCATTTATGCCAACATGGCCAAGGCCATGGTAACGGCGATTGTGGTGTTGGTACAACCCATGTCGTTTCGGTTTTTGTTTTTGGAATGGCTGTGCCTGGGCACTGCCGAGGCGCCGTGCACCGTGACCTTGGATTTTAACGTGTCGGCGCTGCCGCAAAGCTTAACCGACAACCTGGACGTGTATTTGACCGGTGAGGCGTCCAAGAAAGCTGTTCGGTCGCTTTCTTTGGAAAATCCGACGACATTGCATTTGGCGCAAAATGACAACGTCAAGCTGTGCTTTAACGTGCGTCGAAACGCCCGCGGTTTTGGCGTCACGCAAGCGTTGGCCGCGCAAAACGATGAGGGCATGTTTGTCATCATTTCACCGCGCCCCCTGATGAAGCCATCGCGGCCGTGGTTTCTGAAAGCGCGTCGGGACACCTCAAGCAATGTTATGCACATCTGCCTGAGCGACACGCCTTTAAACGCGTGCGTTGTGTTCAACAAGCGCATGCTGTTGACCGTGGCCGATTTGGTGTTTGACAAAGTTCACCAAGCGATGAAATGCCCTTTGGCCATTTGCGTCGATTCGTCAACGCCTCAAAATGTTTTGACAGACGTGGCTAACCAAATCGTGCGGTTGCCCGTGTATGCGTCGGAATGGGAATTGCACGACTTGCACACGCACGCGTCGTGGTCGTCGTGGCGGACAACGTACGAGCTTCCGAAAATTGTACGCGATTGTTTGACAGTGTTGCCGTTGTAATAAAAGTTTGGTTTATTTGGAAACAAAAGGTGTCGCCGCTACGGTCTTGTGCATGCTACCAATAATGTCGTCCATGTCTTGTCGAATTTCGTCGATGATTTGCAACATGTCTTTTTCTTTGGTAGGCGAAGGCCGGCGATTGTTGGAAAACTTGGCAATTTCGTTGAGCAGCCGCAAAGCTTTGTTACGGGCACTTTGCGCAATCGTGGGCATGGTTGCGACGCTTAGCGGGTTGCGGCCATGCAAGAGCGTGTCCATGCCCAGGAGGTGGTCGACATGTTCCACCGCGCGACGAAATGCTTCGCGTTCTTCGGCAAATTGCAAAAACGTTTCAAAGCGGCTCATGGGCGTAAAAAACTCGGTGGTCGAACTAAAGTACGTGGTCTTGACACCAAACACCTCGTGCTTCGGATCAATGGGCTTGGCCACCGCAATCGGTTTTTCTTCAACCACTTCGGCAGCAGCTGTCGGAGCCACCACCAAAGTTTTGTCGTCTTTTACCGTCGATGCAACCGATGTTGTGTCTGCCGCCGCCGGCGTTGCTTCCACCGGTTGGTTAGTCGCCTGTTCCTCCGATTTACGGCGCTGCGTTTCATCCTCATCTTTTATGAGCGACAACATCAACTCTTGTTTGGATTTTGTGTGTTGTTTGTACTTGCCAACCGCAAACCCGGTACCGCTGCCCATGACGGCGCCAACCACCGCGCCAACGCCAACGTAAACCAAAGTGTCCATTTCACAAACTATGCAAATCAATAATTTTTAAGATTCGCTCATGGCAAGTAAGCTTTTATCGGCCTCCAAATCACCATCCAGTTCCATAACGGCGGTAACAAGCTGTTCCCGATCAAAAACGCCTTTCTTTTTAAAAGGCAGGATTTGCGACATGCGCACCACATGGTTGCGACCACAAAAAACGTGAATGGTTGTTCCCCGCTTCATGTCGGCGGATAAGCGCATGAGCAACATAGCCAAGCCGACATCGGTGCTTACGCTTCCCACGCGCCGTATGTTTGCCGCCAAAGTTTGACCGATTCCGGACAAGACTTGTGAAAGAGCAAATTTTACGCCTTTTACTTTTTTCATTTTTAGCAAATGAATGCAAACTTGCAGTTGGCTTTTTAAGGTGGCAATGGCTTCACCATGATATCCAGGCAATACTTTTTCAAACCAGTCTTCGGAATTGGCAACAACTGTCAATGAGCGCAATGCACCATCAATAAATTCTTTGACTTCTTCCGGGCTTGCCGCATCAAGTTTTAAACCCAACTCCAACAAACGTTTTTCTTGAAAAGCATTGAGATAGCCGTGTTCAGCACGCGTATCAAAACAAATGACGTTGGTATTTTTGGATTTTTTCTGCGTGTAAAAAATGTATTCTGTTCCTCGGGCATATTGTTCAAACAGATGTTCTTCCTCGGGTTTGATTTCGCATGCATTGGTTGAATGTTCGACCAAAATCACATCGTCGGGGTTAAACTCCTGATTAAAATAATGCGCATCATCGATGTTGGTGTGATTTTCGCCATGAAAAACAACCATAGCATCATTTAGTTTTCCCTTAAATACAAGCGTTGAAGCCATTGTTTAATTTTATAAAACACTAAAAAAAAGTTCTCCTCGCCCGGATTTGAACCGAGGACCTCGTGATGTCAATGCCAACTACAGTCACACGCTCTACCGCTGCGCTACAAGGAGTTTTTTACATCTCTCGTTAAGAATAAAACTTAAGACGCACCACATATTCGTCATACATTCCGGTATTGTTTCGAATTTTGATGGTTTGCGAATTAAAGTGCCGGTTAAATTTCGTTATGCATGCCGATTCCACCGGCACCGGAGGGTCATCGGAGATCCATTTGCACGCTTGCGACACGTTGTTCTTGATTTTGTCACCAATGAACGCGTACAAATCGCGATGATGCATCATGCAAAGTCCGTCAGGGCAATCGCCGTCGCAAGCCAGACCCATGGTGTTGCACACGTTGCTGCGTTCCAATTGATCGGGTTCGCTTTCACGACACAATGCCAAATCTTGTTTGTATACTTCGAATGCGTTCATGACCGACTTTTTTGCTATACGATAGGTTCTTTGACCCGACAATGCGCCTCGGTACTCTTTGGCGTTGGCCATCATAAACCCATACATTTCATACCAAGGTTCTTGCCCAATAAGCCGGCGAAAGTCGCTAAATACAACGGGTCCGCCACAATATTGCACAAAAGCATCATCCACCAAGCCGCCCAAAACAGGCATTTCGATGGTAGTGAATTCCGGTTGCATGCGACGCGACAACGTCGTGCTGCTGCTGCGTGAAGAGCGTTTGGACGTGATGGCGGGAAACGTAAACACGTTGTTTTTGGCAAATTCCCATGTTATGGCTTCGTACAAATTCATAAACAAAGTGCCCCATTGGTAATTAGGTATAGGGCCAGAAAAGCATTGTTCGGGTGCAACTTGCGTGTGCGATTTGACGTTGATCATGATTTGGTCCAACCATGACACCACAACGCCATCTGGGTTATCAACTGGAATAAACACTTGCATATAAAAACAATTGCCGTCGTTATCAAGATGCACTTCTTCTTTGGGTTCAACTTTGATATCCACGATCCAACGCATGTCACCCCATTCGTTACCCAACAACTGCATCGGGTCGCGCGATGGCGCCAAAATTTCCACCTTGAGCGGAAAGTCAAACACTTGTAATATTTTGTTGCGATCGAGGCCAACCACACGAATGGGCGCTATTTCAACGGGAATTTTTAGCTCTTCGACCACAGCAAACGTTCGCTTGCGTTGAGAACCCAACTGAACTTGCTGACTTTTCATCTCTTGTTGAATTAAAAAATCAGAAATGCTTGTATGAGCCATGTAATTTTTGATGGCTTCGATCATGCGATCAATTTTTTCAAAAGTATAACTGACTTTGCTCATTTTATTTTACACAAACCAACAAAAAAAATGCTGTTACAGCTGATGTATTTCGTTTGCGCGATTGCAGCAGCGGTTTGCCTTTTGACTGCTGTCAAGATTCGGCGTTCAAAACCGTACCGCAGCAAAAAACGGCAGCCGCGTTTACCGGAGCGTCAGCGGCGGCGTCAGGGTCAGTTTGGCGGTGCAATACGTTATGACGGCCGAAAATAAAGCAAACAGGTGCACTTTGGACATGGCATCCGAGCGGTTCACACGAACGTAATGCGGCGTGGGCAAAACGTCTACCTTTTTGGGGTATGCCTTATATATGGCGTAGCTGCCCCCAAAGAACAAAATCATGGCCGTTGCCCAAAACGATAACAAATGCGATTTGTCGCGGCGGTACAAGCAAAACGCAATGGTCGCCAAAGCCGCCAAGACGTACGATACAATCATGGCCGTGTTGTACGTTTTGCGAACTTCCGCTTCCATTGAACGTTCGCGTTCGGTACTGGCGCTGATAACCAGGCCCAAATGCAAAACCGTCACGTACACGGCGGCGGCAATCACCAACAAAACACAGTGCATTTCTTTTAAATGGCACAAAACAATTTTTTTATTGGCAACAAGTATTTCTGGGTTGGCAAAAAATATATACAATGCTCCGATAGAAAATGCTTGTGTTCATTACGGCCACCGTGACTGCATTGGTGGTGTTGTGGCTTTTTTCCATGTGGATTCAGCGTGATGGAAAGGCCAAACAGCAAGAGTACGAAAATCTTCGGTCAAGCCAAGCGGGAGACCATCGCAACACCATTTTTGTTAGCGTACCATGCTACAAAGACGAGCAGGAATGCGCGCAAACGTTGTTTTCCTTGTTCAATGAAGCCGATTGTCCGTGGCGTGTGTTTGCCGGGGTGCTTCAACACGCCGACGACCGTGTGGACGTGATGGAAGGTATTATGTCCAACATTACCAATCTGTACGAGCAAATTTGCCAACAACACGGCGCAACGTCTTTTTTAACGCAAATGCGGTTTTCCATGTTACCGGCGCATGAAGCGCGCGGTCCCATGGTGGCACGTCATGACATTGAAGCCACGTTGTTTCGGCGCGAACGGTTTTATATGACCATTGACAGTCACATGCGTTTTGAACGGCATTGGGACACGACGTTGCTGTCCATGTACGAAAGCTGCTTTACGTTTTCAATGCAGCCCATTTTGACGACATACCCGGCCAACTACTTGCGCGACGTCAATGTGCCAAGCGAAACACGGCCCACTTTTTTGGCCATTGACGGGGTCGACAACGACGGTTTTCCCCGGCCTTGCGCTCTGCCTTTTGTACAGACCCCGGTTCGCCCGTTTCGCAGTTTGTTTGTGGCACCCTGTTTTATGTTTGCCTCGTCGCGCTTGCTTCATGATGTCCCGTATGACAACGCGTTTCCCTTGCTGTTTTTCCCGGAAATGTACTTGCACAGCGCACGGTGTTGGACACATGGATGGGACTTTTTTACCCCAACCACGACAATCGCGTACCACGTGGCGGATCGGGAATACAGGGCCACGTATTGGGAACAAATGCAGCAGCAAAAAGACTTGCTGCAAGTGAGGTCGCATTCGTTGCTCAAGGCCATGGCGTTTTTGCAAAAAGACGAATGCAAATTGTGCGGCGAAAAACGCAACGAGCATCCCTTTGGGCATACGTTTGAGCCGCTCGTTAGCGCGGCGGACGCGCTGCCGCTTGGCCGCGTGCGCACACTGCGCGAGTTTGAACAATACTGCGGCGTTACCGTCGGACAAGAACCGCAACCATGGACCAAACTGGGATGCCAACAAACCGTTTCGGATGAAGAACAAATGGCCAAATTGGGCCGCGTGGTATTAAAATAAATTACATTACAAACATGTGCCGAAGCAATGGCATGACCGATGAAAAGTCGCCCTTGGTCAAAGCGGCGCTCCATCCGTTGACGTGGCACGTGGTCCATGTATCCAGTTGCATAATGTCCACCATAAAGTATTCCAAGTCGTCGCCCAACTCAACCATGAACAGGGGCATAAACAGCTCGCGATACCATTTCATGGCATCCAACATTGGAAAGATCAACGCGCACGACACAATCGTCATTGTGTTCATCACCAAATTTTGATGGATGACGGTGCTGCTTGGTTTCAAAAGGTCGGACAGCGACGTCGGCAAATGGTGGTCGTGCGGTGTCTGCCAAGGCATCAGCGAAAACGACATAAGCGGTATCAGCCGAAAAGAACAGTTGTACGTCAAAAAAGTAAATTCCCGGTTGGCCAAAACCACAACGTCCAAAGCGTATTTGCCGTGCACAGTAACTTCCGCATGCAAGTTGGCGTAATCAAAGCGTCGCTGCGTCAGCAAGTGCAACTGGTGGTTCAACGAAAACGTAGCGGCATGTTGAACATGTACGTTGTTCGGCAAAAGCGTTTTCAAAAACTGCAGTTCCGTGGCCACCACGGTGATGTACTGCATGATCGTGTCGTCAAAACGCAACAACGCCACTGAAGCGTCTTCGCCCAAAACCACCTCGACGTCTTTCCAAGGAAAAAACAAGGCCTTGAGGCACCCCATGTACACAATAAGCGACGAATGCACGGTCATGGTCATGTCAAAAATGTCCTGGTGGTTACGTGCTGCCACCCCAATTTGATACAACGGTGCAAACAACACGGGAAGCGTACCGCTTGGCATAGCCCATGGAACATCAGAATCGGTCGGCGCGCATTGCAACCAAGCGCACGCTTGACGAAACGGCGCTTGGCGATCCAACGGCAGCATCGTTGCCAACGCGCCAACGTGATCCAGTTCAAGCTCCGTCTCCAAGGTGGCAAGCAAATTCGACACGGCCATAACGCGAACCAAAAGCAACTGCCACGCGTGCATCGCCTGCGTCTTGCTGCACGGATCGACGCGGTTAACAAGATACTGCATCTGCCGAGCCGCTTCACCGTTGCGCAGGATGCGCGAGAACAAAAACACAAACCACCGCTTGTTGATGCACAAGTCCTTGTACGCCACACTGGCCATCAGATCGAGCAGCTGCGTGGCATGCTTGCGCAGCCCAGACATTGTTGTTTGTGTAGACATAAGGTTTTGTTTTCAAACCGTCATGCAAACTATGCTTTCCAAAAATAGAAAAAACCGTTTTTTATTTAAGGCACAATAAAACGTCGTTGACGTTTAAATGTTTTTTGCAACTTTTGAGATGGTAATGCAACTGTTTTAGGTTTACGCAGGGTTAACGTTATGAGTTTTAAACAGCACAACTTTATTTTGGGCACGCACGTGCACGTCATTTTTTTTGCGAACCTCGACGACCTTTGGTCGAACCTCGACGACCTTTGGTCGAACCTCGACGGCTTTTGGTCGAACCTCGACGAACAGAACCTTTGCCCTTCCGGGGCTTTTTGGGCGTCGAGGTACGCGTTTGTGGCATGCCGCATAATAAAGCACATTCACCAATCGACAAAAATTTTTTAGCCGCCATTTTTTATTCGTTACTACCGTTGACTATTTTTTAACATTGGCCATTTGGCGGGCTTGTAACAAATCAACAAACACAAAAAAGTCCATGGCGACAAACGCGACGTGATCTGGCAAACCTCGGTTAAAGGCCAACATGCCCGTGGTTCGGGCTTGTTCCCACTCTTTCCAAAAGTTCAGGCCTTTGTGTTCATTGACAACAACAGGCGTTGACGGCGCGTGCTGTAAGAGGACCGGTGCCAAGGGCAGTGCACACAGCATGTCGGTGTGGCTGCCGTAGACCCCCATAATTTTGGCTTGTTGCAAATTGAAAAAATGCCCGAGCGGTATGATGGCGACGGGTTGCACATGGTTGCGTTTGACGACCACGCACGGTAACGTGTTTTCGCCGTTGGCCTGGGCTTCGCTGTACCGCTTCATGACTTGCTGCAACGTGGCCCATAACTGAAACTGTTCCACGTTTTTCATCTCAAAGTTGTAAGGCAGTACTTGTAGGGCCAATGGCGACAGAATCAAATCGTCACCGGCGGCGCCCATGGACAACGAACGCACGTCGTTGCCTTGCAAATGCGGAAAGGCTTTTTTTAACTCGACGGCTGCCCATTGTTGCAAACGCCGGCCCTTGGATTTGCAACTTTGCGGCCGGATGCCTTTACGTTGAACGGGTTTTGGTTTTTCCTGATGAAAGGTTGGCCAGTTGTCGTCCATAGTTGTGTTATGTATTTAAAATAGGGATTATTTTTTAAAGAATTAAAAAAATATACAAGCAGTTGTTAACAAATAACCAATTGAAAATGGGAACGCGAGGTTTACATGTAAATTTTCCATCCACCCCAAATTTACAGAAATATATTCCATCCGCATTTGATGAAGACGTTTTTTCTGTTGCATCAAGTGATTCCAGTGGAAATAATGATCCTGTTATGCGTTTTTTAGAATTTCGAAAAACGCCAAGTTTTATGCGCGAGACGCGAAGCAAAAAAATGGCTCTTAGGGATTATTTGGCTGATCCGGAAGTGCTGTTTCACAAAAACCGTATATTGAAACATGAAAAAATTGTTGATTTGCGCGACCAGATGCTTGAGTTATTAAAACCCAAATCAAAAACTCAGTTTATGTTACAAACGCCGTTTTTTGTGAAATCAGCTGCAACGGTCGCGACCACGGTTCAAAACGACGTCAATAGCGATTTGGAAAACTGGCAATTGCAAATTCAGCAAAAGGAAATTGAAATGGCACAATTGGCAAACGAGCTGCAAACTCGAGACCCTGTTCCGACCGATCGAACGGCTATGGATCGTTTATCAAAAGAGCATCATGCTTTGTCTTTAAACAATCAAGCAACCTCGATTTTGCGCAATGTTCACGATAATGTCAAATCAATACAGCAGTTATTGATCAATCAAACAAAACCCAGAACACAAATTGATCAAACGCGTTTTAAAACAGATGTTCTTGCGCTGTTGGATAACGCGTTGGATGTTTTACAACCATCTGATTTTACCGAACTTAAAGAAAAGTTTGTGTTTTTTCGACGTTTGATAGATTCACCATATTTGCAAGAACCGTTTTTGACTACGCCTAACGATTATCAAAAAATGATGGTTGAATTTGTTAATATATCGACATACATAAACGCTTTGCTTGTTAACGCGAATACGGCCGAACTTGTTTATGTTAACGATATAGCACAGGTACCTTCAAAAGGACCTGAAAATGCATCACAGGCAAAAAATATCAGTTACGAATTAATCGACGAAATAGCCGAATTATCCGTAAAACCCACTTTAACACCTGAATCCGAACATCCTATTGTAGAAAAAACACCCGTTGCCGTATCTGCCGCTTCGCCTCGTCGTGCGGCTTTGTCGGTCGCGCCTGCCGCTTCGCCTCGTCGCGCAGCTTTGTCGGCCGCGCCTGCCGCTTCGCCTCGTCGCGCTGCTTTGTCGGCCGCGCCTGCCGCTTCGCCTCGTCGCGC
>JACCDO012418992.1_pt1 | contig 15594 bp, 18 predicted proteins | sample 7446101 | NCBI WGS metagenome assembly JACCDO01 (sample SAMN15323440, study PRJNA562643) | freshwater metagenome | isolation source: river surface water | place: USA:Blue River Watershed | collected 2017-08-16
ACCATAGTGGTTGTGAGATATTTTAAGTCCTCAAAAGAAACCAAATGACCTTTTAATTTTTCTGCCATTTCAGGATCTTTCTTAGAAATTTGATCGATTAATTTTTTTTGAGACTCTAGATCAAGGCCCTGAAGCATTTCAATTGCACTTTGAAATCCATCCAATTTTTTAATCATAGCGCCCCTAGGTAGGGATCATTCTTCAATAAGTGATTTTTAACATAATCACTTACGGCATCTTCAAGAGACAAAAATTTAAACTTTGGTAAGGCCTTATTTAATTTTTTCATATCTGCCTCAGTAAAATACTGATACTGATTTCTTAATTCCATAGGCATATCAATAAACTTAATTTTTGGTTTAATATCCATTGCAGTAAATGTCGCTTTCACTAAATCATGAAAGGACCTGGCCTTGCCAGTTCCTAAATTATAGATGCCAGACAGTTGAGGTTTTTTCTTCCCTGCTTGGATGAGATCGATCATTGCTCGAACCACATCTTTAACATAAACGAAATCTCTTAATTGCTCTCCATCCTTAAAATCTTCTCGATGGGATTTAAATAATTTTACCTCACCCACTTCTTTAATTTGATTATGGGCCTGAAATACAACAGAGCTCATTTTCCCTTTATGATATTCATTAGGTCCAAAAACATTAAAAAATTTCACACCAAACCAAACCCTTGGTTTCATTTTTTGAGATAATATCCATTCATCAGAAAGTTGCTTGGAATAACCATATTTATTCATCGGTCTAAGCTTAGAAACTTCAGCATGATTATCTGAATAACCATTTTCACCATTCCCATAAGTTGCAGCACTGGATGCATAGACAATCGGAATATTCTTTAATCGTGCTAACTCCAAGAGTTTATTTGTGTAGACCGTATTATTTTCATAGAGATAATCCATGTTTAATTCGGTCGTATCTGAGCATGCTCCCATGTGATAAATGGCTTTAAATGCATTTTTCTTCTTCCAAATGGGGTGCTGAAAAAGATCTTCAATGGCAACAAAAGAATCAAACTTAAGTCCCCTTAGATTCCTCCATTTTTCACCAGATTCGAAGTGGTCACATAAGATCAACTGAGTTTCACCCATGTCATTTAAATGCTTTACAAGCACGCTTCCAATAAATCCAGCTGCTCCAGTGACTAAAATCATAAATACTTCCCCATTTGAAAATTCATTCAATTCGATACTAATTCAACTAAACTAAATGCTCAACCCTTCCATCACTTTCAGAAATTATCAATTTAGGCCCTTAAAAGCTTGAATTTTCCAGCATTTTTAAGCTAAATAGCCTATCAAAATTAATGCTTACCAAAGGCCTTGCATGAACGTCGAAAACTGGAAAGTTGAAGAGTCATTTCACAATACTTTTTCCATGGGTTTTAAAATAAAATCGGTTCTTCACACTGAGCAATCTCCATTTCAAAAAATTGAAGTCATTGATACTGATTCTGTTGGAAAACTTTTACTTCTTGATGGAAAAACAATGGTCTCTGATAAGGATGAATTCGTTTACCACGAAGTTGTCTCTCATATTCCCTATATGGTTTCAAGACACTGCAAAAAAGTTCTAATTATTGGTGGAGGAGACGGCGGAGTTGTAAGAGAATTTGTTAAACACCCAGATATTGAAAGAATCGATCTTGTTGAAATTGATGAAAGAGTGATTGAGGTTTCTAAAATCTATTTTCCAGATTGTACTTCTGGATTGTCAGATAAGCGAGTGAGAGTCCTACCGGAAGATGGATTTGCCTTTATCAAAAGAGCCAAAAAAGAATACGACATCGTTGTTGTAGATTCCACAGATCCAGTTGATTTTGCCTCAGGTCTTTTCACGGACGAGTTTTATGGAGATGTCTTCAATGCTCTTACCGACGATGGAATTATGATGAACCAAACAGAAAACCCTTTCCTTGATGAGTGGGGAATTAAAAATATCTACAACAACATGAGGAAAGTATTTCCAATTGTGAACTCTTTCAATGCTCCAATGCTTATTTATCCTGGGGTCTATTGGACTTTTGGATTCTCATCCAAAAAATATCGCCCAACAGATTTAAATCCAGAAAAACTTGCCCATATGAATACTCTTCAGAGAAATCTCAAATGGTATAACATGGATTGGCACAAGGGATGTTTCTCTCTCTCTAATTTTCATAAATTTAAAATCGGAGATATTTAATATGAAAGAACCTAGACTCATAAAAGAAGTTGAGGGATTAGAGCACACTAGACCCTTCATTGGTACAAAATACGCAGAGGCTATTTTCTCTCACTCCACTCATATTATTGGGTTTTGTTTTGATGGAACAACAAGCTTCCGCCCCGGAGCGAGATTCGCTCCTGCTGCAATCAGAGAAGCTTCTTACGGGCTAGAGGACTACTCTCCTTACCTCGATAAAGACACCCAAGATTATCACATCGTAACGATGGGAGATCTTCCGATTTATCCATCCAAATGGCACATCACCAATGATTTTTTCATGGAGATGACTTCAGATCTTGATCTAAAAAAAGATGAAATCAAATTTCTCACTCTTGGTGGCGAACATTCCATTTCATATGGTCCAATTGTAACTTACCTCAAGAATTATCCTGACCTAGTAGTTGTTCATCTCGATGCTCACACAGATCTCAGAGATGGATATTTAGAAGAAAAATATTCTCATGCCTCGATCATTAGAAGAGTGCTTGATCATTTTACCCCAAAGAATCGTTTGATTCAGTACGGAATTAGATCTGGGCCGAGACAAGAATTTAACTGGATGAAAGAAAATAAAACACTCGCTACTTCACTTAAAGAGTGCTGCGAGTGGCTTGAATCCATTGATGATCAAAGACCAGTTTACCTGACACTTGATTTAGATTTCTTTGATCCAGGATTTTTCCCAGGCACAGGTACCCCGGAAGCAGGAGGAGAAGATTTTCATGGATTCATGAAAATTCTTAAAATTTTGAACAAGAAAAATTTTGTAGGCGCCGATGTTGTTGAACTAGCTCCCATGTTAGATTCATCAAATAATTCTTCTTGTTTCGCCTCGAAAGTGGTGAGAGAAGTACTTCTTGCACTTAATAACTAGTTGTTTTCTAGAGGAGATTTTTAACAAATCTCCTCTAGTTGCCCTAAAGTTTTTAATAAGTTAATCCGATAAAAATTCTATCACCAAACTGGTGCTAGGAATAATAATGAAGAAACTCTCCCGACTAGAAAGTAACAAGGAAGTAAGAAGAGTTCTTATTAGACACTCCGCTGATCTTGGCCAATGCCAATATAGTTGCTCTGGTTTTGAGGTAAGACTCACTGGATGGCTTTGCAAAATTGATGGCAGTGAATATCAAACCTTCCAAATTGAAAATATCATTCAAGATTTTCAAAGACGGCTCAAGGGATACCTTATTCAAGGTGATTTAGATAATTGGAATTTTACTTCTGACAGTATCAAATACATCGCAGAAAAGAAGAAAGAGGAAATTCCGATTCTTCCTGAGGACGATGAAAATTACGAAGACGCCGGATAGTTTTCAGACATTGTTTTTTTATGAAGATAAGGATGAACAAAAAAAGCAACCCCTAATATCCCAACTTCATAAAGGACCATCATAGGAACCCAAACACACATCATACTTAGAGGATCCGGTGGAGTTAATACTGCAGCAAGAACTGCAAATATTACTGCCATATATCGTCGCCAAGATCTAAGTGAATACTTAGTCACAAGCCCCATAAAGCCTAGAATCAACAAAACATTCGGAAGTTGAAATAAAATTCCAAGAAATACTAAAACTTGAGATGCAAGAAGCAAGTAATCAGTTAGGCTTAACATTGCCTCAATATTTTGAACCCCATAATTAATTAAAGTGCTGAAAGTAAAAGGAAAAATTACATAATACCCAAAAAGCACTCCAAGCATAAATAGAAAAAACCCTAAAGTGATAAAGGGTCTAACAACTTTAACTTCCTCTGGATAAAGTCCAGGCCGAATAAAAAGCCATACCTCACGAAACCAAAGTGGAGAGGAAAGAAGGATACAAGACCAAAATGATATTTGAAGCTCTGCTAGAATTTTGTCCAAAAGGCCAGTAAAGACAACCCTACCATTAGTTCCTAAGGACTCCCTTAAAGGAACCAATAAGAATTCTGAAATATCAGAAGAAAAATAATAACAGACACAAAAAGACAAAGATAAAATAACTATAGTTCGAATAACTCGAACCCTTAATTCTTCCAGATGATCCATAAAAGACATTTCTTTCATGAGGCCCATAATACTTATTCTCTTATTTTCTGTCTTATATTTTCTAATTTTCAAGGTAAAATGTTCATATGAAATGGATTGCCTTAATTATCTTAGCTCCCACACTTATTTACGCCCAAAGATCTTCTCCTGTTTTAAAATGCTTAGGATCTGAGGAGAGAGATTATCATCTCAAAAAAGTATCTGGACCAAGGATGGATCTTAACCAGAAGTTAATTGCAGAGATCATTCAAATACCTCAGGTTTCTATAAAGCCAGAATTCATAGAAAGTATTTGTCACTCTAAATACTCCCCTAGTTTAAGGCTTTTGGAACTCTCCCTCATTTCAGAGGAAAAATTATTTTATACTGATGGGAAGACGGACCTAGTCAATAGTATTAATCAAAGCATGATTAGCGACTACATCGAATCTTCAAGAGAGATATTTATTCAGTTTATTCACCAAGTACAAGCGATCGCCCCGACTTCGAACTGCCTAGAGGATGAAATTCCAGAACTTAAAGAAATTTTTACCAATCTCAAACATGCTCAAGAAGAAATCGGAGTTAAAAAAATTCTGAACGGTAAGATAAACTCTATATTTATGAAATTAATTCGCTTCGAAAATATCTTGAAAAATTGTCAGTCACGATTGAAAAAAACTAAAAGATCAGGCTCAACCTCTTCCCGAAAATAGTTTCTTAACTTGAATTCCATTTTTTGCATTTCAATAATCGAAAGACTTTGAGGGGCCCTCAACTCCACGACTCCATTTTGAAATGAAATGATTTCAAAAAGTATCTCTGAATCATGCAAAAAAACTTTTAATTTTTGATCAATAAAAAGTATCCAATCAACAGTTGAAATTCCTTTAAAGTAATGATCAAGAATGGAATTTCCTGATTTGGAAACACAGGATTTACAGCCCTTACCCATTTTACTTTTAGGATGAGCTTGCTCACTTCTTCTTACTCCAAAACAAAAACAAACTACGGGATCAAGATTGTTATATAAATAGTCATCCCCAAGAAATAATGAAATTTGATATCTCAATTCTTCTAATTCAAGGTTCCAAATTCTGTCCGATTCGGATGGCTCAACTGAAGAAAATAAAAACGGGACTTCTTCCAATGACTTATTTTTGATTTGACTCAAAAAAGAATATCTCTTCTTTAAATTATTACCCTCATAATAGATTTGTTTTATTGCTAATTTTTTATCAAGCAGCAAATCAAGTCTCTCATCTGAGCTTATCTTAAGTGAGATGTTTTGATTTAAGACGGGAATGCTAAATTCTGGAAACGAATCACGATCAGATGACTTCATCACTTGCTGTCCACTCTGATTCATCAAATTGAGTTAAAATTTCATAACCGCCTTCAGTTATGAGAATTGTATGCTCAAATTGAGCTGACCAAGATTTATCTTTGGTAACAACAGTCCAGCCATCATCTAAAAGGCGACAATGCCTTTTACCAAAATTAATCATCGGCTCAATAGTAAAGGTCATCCCTGGCCTCATCTCAACACCAGTTCCCCTTTTGCCGAAATGAACAATTTGGGGATCTTCGTGGAATTGCCTGCCTATTCCATGTCCACAATACTCATGAACGACAGAAAATCCATGATCATGGGCCATTTCTTCGATGACAGCTCCGATATCACCCACTCTTGCCCCTGGTCGACAAACAGAAATTCCTGCCATCATGCAATTATAAGTAACCTCTACCAATTTTTTATACTCAGGCTTAACATTACCCATGAGAAAGGTTTTATTAGTATCTCCATGAAAACCTTTCACAATTGTCGTTACATCTAAATTTATAATGTCACCATCTTTTATCATTTCTTTAGGGTCTGGTATCCCATGACATATAACTTCGTTTCTAGATGTACATAAAGACTTTGGAAATCCATGGTAATTGAGAGGTGCTGGGATTGCATTTCTATTAACAATGTATGAGTGGCACATAGCATTAACTTCTTCTGTGCTCATGCCAATCTTAATATTTTTGCCTAGAAAATGAAGAGTTTTAGCTGCTAGCTTGCAAGTCTCTCTCATTAACTCAATTTCTCTGGACGATTTTATTGTAATCATTTGTTTAACCTTATACACTTTTGAAAAGAGTTAGACCAGATTCAAAAAAATGAAACAAATCGGAATTATTCGTCTCAATTCATCTCCTTATTTCGAGCAAAATTTTTTGTTTTTAGAAAAAAATAGCTTAGAAAAGATTCAGAATATTAAATATTTAACAATAGACCAATCAAATTTAGTTAAATCTTTTATTCTTATCACTAACACTCATACAAAAATTGATAAAATTCCTTTAAATATTTTAAATAATACGGAACTCATTATTCATGCAAACTCTGGCTATGATAACTTAGTATCAAACTTTGAGATTATTAAAAATATTCCAATAATTATCGGACATGAAATACGTGCTCAAGCAGTTTTCGACTATATATTAAGTGCAGTTGTTGAAGCGACTTCCCCTCTTCCAAAACACGAAAAATGGGACCCCTCTAGGAAGTGGCCAAGAAAATTATTAAAAGATTACAATGTCGCCCTGTTTGGACTTGGGCATATCGGTCAAAAGGTGAAATCATTTTTTAACACTATTGGTTCAAATATAGTTGTCATTGATCCTTATAAGAAAAATTGTTTTTCAAATTGGGAAGAAATAGAACTTGAAAAATTTGAAATTGTTATAAGTTGTATGAGCCTTAATTCAAAAAATCATTTTATTTTTAATTCTGAATTTTTTAGTAAGGCACATCCACAACTCATTTTCATAAATTCTGCCAGAGGAAGTCTTGTTGATGAAAAAGCCTTTAAAAGTTTTTTCATTAAAAATACTAATGCTAAAGCTTATCTTGACGTCTTTGAGAATGAACCTTTTCATGATGAGTGGAAGGAGTTTAAAAATATTTTTAAAACTAGTCACATTGCTGGTGTATATAAAAACTTAGATGAGGAAACGATCAAATTTGAATATAAAATAGTTAAAGATTTCTGCGAAGATATTTCTTTTAAGGAAAAATATAAAGAACTTCTTCTTCAATCAAAGTTGAACAAAGGAATGATTGTTTGAAAGATCTATCACAACTTCTTACTTTACCAGGAAATGGAGTCTTCACTGTTCATACGGCGAAAGAAAAAAAAGAGAAGATTCTGGCAAAAGCTTTTAGCACCTCAGACATTCATCTTGCTCAAAAAAAATGGCTAAAATCACTTTCTAAAATAGATTCTAAGAAAGTTCATCTCATTGGTATTCCTTCAGATAACGGGGGCGGTATTCAGAGAGGTGCCAATTGGGGTCCTTTAGCATTAAGAGAAAAATTATATGAAGACATGAATTTTAATGACTTGGGAGACGTAAGAGTTATTCCGCATCTTTTACACGATAAATATCTTAATTCTAGCACTATCATAGAATGCCAAAAAGCCTTGTATGGAAAAAAAAATAAACTACCCGTTTCTCCACTTAGTATTGCAGAATTATCTCTTAAAATTTTATACAAAAAATATCCAGACATAAAAATCTTCGGTCTAGGAGGAGATCATTCTGTAAGCTATCCATTAGTAAAAGCTTGGCTTGAGAGTAGAAAAAATTTATCTAAAGCGGCTATACTTCATTTTGATGCTCATACAGATTTATTAGATAAAAGAATGGGAATAGATATTTGTTTTGGCACTTGGACTTACAAAATTCTTGATTTAATTAAAACAAGAAATCATCTCATCCAGGTTGGAATCAGATCTAGTGGAAAAACTAAATCCTTTTGGAAAAAAAGCTTGGGAATAAATCAGTTTTGGTCTCAAGAAATAAATACTAGTGGAGTTGAAGCTATATATAAGAAAATAAAATCACAGTTTAGCAAAATCGGAGTTGAGGAAATTTATATTACTTTTGACATTGATGCTCTTGATGAGAAATATGCTTCTGCAACAGGAACTCCTGAACCAAATGGATTATCTCCGGCCACCTGTTGTAGTTTAATAAGACTTATAGGAAAGGATTTCAAAATAACAGGTGCAGATTTAGTTGAAGTAGCCCCTTATGTCTGGCCAGAAAACATACTGCCTTTTGATCAAAAAAATTCACTTGAAATTGCTGGGGATCTTGCCAAAGTATTATTAGGGCAACTTCAACCATGAAAAGAAAAATTATTTTTCCTTCAATTAACGACTCTACGGCCGATGGATTGGTTGCTATAGGTGGAGATCTAGAAACAGATACCTTAAAAACTGCTTATGAACAGGGAATTTTTCCATGGCCCTATTCTGTGGAGTTTCCTCTGGCATGGTTTTCTCCAGATCCAAGAGGAGTGATTGATTTAGATGAACTTCACACTTCAAAATCTTTCAAAAAATTTTTAAATAAAACAAATTTTAAAGTCACTTTTAATCAATCTTTCAATACAGTGATAAGATCCTGCGCAACTATGAAAAGGAAAAATCAAGCAGGGACCTGGATAACTCCAGATATCATTACGAGCTACGAAAAACTTCATGCAGAAAAAATGGCCTACTCAGTGGAAGTCTGGGATGAGATTCATTTAGTTGGAGGCCTATACGGCGTAGTTATGGGCAACTTTATCTCGGGAGAATCTATGTTTTCAATCCAAGATAATGCTTCAAAACTTGCGCTTTATTCCTTAATCACCCATCTTAAATCGATCAACATCCAGTGGATTGACACCCAAATGGTTACATCGATAGTCTCTCAATTTGGTGGCAAATACATTCCTAGAAAGCACTTTCTTGAGCGTCTAAAAAATATAGATTGGACTCAATCGTTTGATTCAATTTTTTAAGTGTATCTTAATTTTAATCTCTGATTGGCCTTAAGAGTTCTTTCAACCTCAAACATAAAATCTCTTACGGAACTATCTAACTTGACTCTTTCTCCTCTACAGTAAGCTTCAATCTTAGATTTTAATTCAACGTAATTAGTATTTAACTCAAGTGCCAATTCCTCACACTTTTTCTTAAACCTAAAATCTTTCTCAATCAAATCAGAGATTTTACGACTAAGCTCCTGTTTCAATGTCGCAGGTGAATAAACATTTTTCAACTCAACAAGTTTGATTTTATTCAAAACTGTAAGATAAAAATATCCAATATCAAACTCAAACCATCGATGTCTAAAACTACAAGATTTCATATGGGCATGGTGATTATTGTGATCTAATTCACCACAAATAATAAAATTAAGTGGAAATAGGAAACCTAAGTTGCGGCTGTTATCATTTGTTATGTGATTTCTATAACCCCACCAATGAGCAAGTGCGTTTACTCCACCAACGGCAAAAAGAGGAGAAACCAAAAAATTAACCAAAGATATAACTCCACCCCAAATTGGTCCAAACAGCGTCAAATTTACGAAGGTTAATAAGATAGGCCCAAGAAAGGAATTATTATGCACAAATCTTTCGAAGCGATTTGTTGGGATGGTTTTCTTAATTTTCATCACTTCAGGCCAAGACTTTGCCTTAGTGTAATCAAATACACCTAAAAACAAAGCATGCAGAAGTCCCTTATGAAGAGGACTATGTGGATCTTTTTCCTGGTCGGAGTGTGCGTGATGATAAACATGTACCGATACCCAATCAACTTTTGACATTGATGTCATGATCCAAAGCCAAAATTGCATAGGTAGATCAATCCACTTCGAAATAATTACTCCTTTGTGGGTATGGTAGCGATGAAATGAAAGACTCATGGCCGTTATCGTCAAGTGTGAGATCACAAAAGCATATAAACTCAAAAAAATGAACGGATGATTAGAAATAAATTCACCTGAAAGTCCATGAAATCCAATTGAGAAATAAAAAGCTAAACCAACTGCTAAATAGGTAAAAATAAAACCAAGAGTGTACTTTATCATTTTACTTCCTTTTAAATCTTATCAAACCTTAAAAATCCCCTCAGGCGCAAAAGAAACACATTCTCCACAAATTATACAGGCACTCGCATTAATAGAAATTGTGTCATTTTCTACTTTTATAGCGTTCGACGGGCATATCGTCTCACAAGATTTAGCATTTTTCCAGCTCCTCAAAAGCTGATCATTTCCAGTGTAAACTGGAATTTTTTTGTGTCTCATTGAGTATAAGTCTCTTAGACCTAAAATATTTAATTTAGGTAATTTAAAATCTTTATAAACTTTTTCAGAATTCAATCGCTTCATTTTTAAAGAAATCAATAAAACTCTTAAAAAAGAGGATCTAGAAAAGGAATCTCGATTTAATATCATAAATCACCTATCTAATTCTGAACGACGAATACCTAAACTTATTAAATGTGGTCTAAGTTCACTTTCTCTAAGACCCAATAAAAACTCTCTCAGAGCTTGTATCAAAAAAATACTTGGAGTTTTAATTTTTAATTGCTCAACTTTAAAATTGGAATTTAACCAAATAAGACTTCCAAATTCTCCATTTGCACTCTCAAGACTGGAATAATACCAAAAATCACCAGAGGAGACATTAGAAAACTCACTCTCACTAAATAGTCCAGGCAACTTAAAATCTCCTAGAGGAAGATTATCTAAGACTTGAGTAAGTATTCTAAAACTTTGAATAATCTCTTCAAAACGAATTAAATACCTATCAAAGGCAGTCCCATTTATTCCAACCGGAACATCAAAATCAATATCCTTATAAAAATACAAGGGTGACGTTTTTCTGAGATCAAAATTGAGACCAGCAGATCTCATGGAGGGACCAGTAATGCACCAATTTAAAATCGTTTGAGAATCAATACCTCCAACATCTAGAAACGTTCGAAATTTTCTAGATGTTAAAAGTGACTCATGGACACTTTTTAAATTTTTAAGAACCAATTTTGCAACAACCTGATATTCTGAGACCCAGCCATGAGGAAGATCTTCATTTACTCCCCCCAAACACACTGAATTAAGACCCCATCGATTACCACAATATTTTTCTAAAAGTTCTAAAATTTTCTCACGAGCATCAATAAATAACTTAAATTCATCCATTGAAAGAGAAATTAAAATCTCAGAAATTACCGTCAAATGCTCAACGACTCGAGAAAATTCCAGAAGAATTATTCTTATTGCTTGAGACCTTTCAGGAATTTTCATCTTCAAGATATCTTCCATCATTTTAAACCAATTAATGGAAGCCACTGGTCCAGTAGTACCTATCAAATGATCCATCAGCAGACCTATATTTTTTACTCCTGTGGCCATAAGAGTTTTTTCAACATTTCTTGAATAAAAATTCTTTTGTGTTTTAAGGTCAACAACCTTTTCTGGATCAAAACAAATTTGAGTAGAAAAATTTCCTGATGTTAAAGATGAGAGTAATGGTATTTTTCTCCAAGACCAAGACTCCTCAGGGTATGGTTCTTCAGACTTATTAGGATTGATTCTTAATGGAGGTAATTCAGCTAACGCCTCTTCTTTAAAAATGTTACCATGAAAACTAAGTTGGTAGAGTCGTGCAAGCTCTAGTTCTAATAATTCGGCGTTAGCATAATAACTCTTAATCGATGGAAGCACCTCTGCCTGTTTTAATTTCAACCTTAGCATTAATTTTTGATGAGATGTTAAATTAAAAAGAACATAGACAATTTCATAACTAAAATCTTGAGTTAGTTTTCTAGCTGAAATTTCCAACAGGGATAAAAAATCTAGATCAGACTTTATATATCGAATCCAGTTGATTAAATCTTTCGGTCTCAAATTAATATAATGTATATCATTTAGATAACTATAATTAGTCTCCGCTTCTGTTAAAATATTTTTTAAGCGTTCAAACTCAGATGGATTATACATTGGGCATACTTCCAGTATGTTTAATGATTATCTCTAATATATTTTCTGGAATTTGCTCTCCGTAATTCACACTATAGACCGTTGGTAAATCCATGTTGAACTTAACCAAGTCAATCCCAGAGTCTAAGCATTTTGAAAAATCATTCAGAACAATAAAGCATACCTTATTCATATTTTGATTTTTCTCAAGTTCATTTTTAAATAAGTCAAAAGAATGCTTCGACCATAACTCATCAACAAAAATTATGTCAGCATATTGAATTTCAATATCAAGATTGATTTCAAAATCCAACAAATGAGAATATTTATGCCCAAGAAGTGATAATACCTCTCGATGGGAATACTTAGTTGACAGTGTATATAGATTTAGTTTTTTTTTCTGTGCCATCAATATATGATCTTTTTATCGAGGGAAATATCTTTTGTTTTTCTATTTTTCCAAGAAGCATCTTCTGGGAATAATATGGTATCCAATTTTAATTTGGACCCCATATCTTTCGATAATTCGTTTTGTAATTTACATGAATTCCCATGATCCGACAATTTCACCCAAGAGTATAACTTCTGATGGGTACCTTGCACATGGTTGTCGTAGTCAATAAATTTAAAATAATTCAGCTCGTTGGATTTTAAATAATCCAAAAATGAAGATGAAATAAAAGACATCGCCTGATCAATATTCTTCTCAGAGCAAAATTGTATTTTCTCATTTAAGTGATAAATATACTTACCCTTATAATTCATCACATTCTTTTGCCATGTATTATGACCACAGTCATAATAATAACCCTCTCTGTGTAAGGAATAGAAAAATAATGTAAATTGTAAAAACCAAAATTTATCAGAATTATCCTGGATGTTTCCTGGGTAAACGAATTGATGACAAACCGAAAGATCTCGAGAGAATTTCTTCGTAAAAAGATGAAACCTTTCTGCAAAACCTACTGGTAGTTTTTTATCCCGAAGCTGCTTAACCAGTTGGACTTTCTCACTTAATTTTTCCTTTGTTAAAACAGGCAAATCCTCTTTTCTCTCCTCTCCTACATCTCTCCACAAATTTTCATACAATCGATGACAAGTTTTCTGAATTTTATTCATTTTTTTTGAATTCAAAGAGATTGAATTATTTTTTAAAAATTTAAGGGCATCATCAAAGGCCAATGGCTCGCCAATTTTAGTTGTCGCTCCAGGATTTGTGGTCAATTCATTCCCTGCTAGCTTTTCTATTATTTCACTCTTTATAAGGTTCCAATTATGCTTTTGAAGAAAAGAGTCTAAATCAGAATAATTTGAGTACAAATCATCTTGATAATCAATTCCAATTAATACAAGTCTGGACATCCACTGCAATTGATCATCACATTTTTTATTTAAACATTGCCTTTCAATATAAGCGCCAATAATTTTTAACCTCAGAAAATTTTTATCAACGAATTTATTTAATTTCCGACTATTACCAAAAATAATAATCTTCTGAGGAGTACCCAGTTGATCAAGCATTCTTGGAACTACTCCAAAAGCAAATGAATCACTAAGATGATTACAAAATGTTCGATTAAAAAATCTTTGTCCAGACAAGACATCGATTTGATATTCTGAAGTACTCCCTGGAGGCGTAACAACAATTGCATTTACAAATTGCCGATATGCTGAAAACTCTGGATTCACATCATAGAACTGATGAATTGATGGATTGCCCTCTTTATCCAAAAGAGTATGTTCTTTATTCTTTAAAAACCAATTTGGTTGAAATGTCGTGACAAGCTCTGGAGCTTCTTGGGGCTTATTATCTATTTCAACTTTAGAACAAGATTGTAGACCAAAAATTAAGATAAGAATTCCAAGGCTTTTCAATTGACAGAATCGTTCTAAAATAACATGATCTATCTTCACTTTTATGCCCAGGTGGTGGAATGGTAGACACAAGGGATTTAAAATCCCTCGGACGTAAAGCCGGCCGTACGAGTTCGAGTCTCGTCTTGGGCACCATAAATTTTTCTTCCCTAAAAAATTTTCCAACATACCAAAATCATTACATCTTGTAGACTAAATGTATAGGAAGAAACCTTGCCTTAGGAATTACTGGCAATTGACAGAGTCTTCGCAGTCATTTTTTTTCTTATCAACACACTCGGATTTCATTTCACAAATATCACAACTACCCATGAAATTTGCTATTCCTCCACATGATCCCTGAATAGGCTTTCTTTTTAACAAAACGCCTACTGACATGACTAAAACGACTCCTAAAAAAACACCCAGGGTAAAAATTAAAATCTCCATTTAATAGCCTTTTAGCGTTCTAAAATCTTCTGGCCCAATATAATATGTCATGCATGGATATGAAACTGCTTTTTAGCATCTGCGCATTACATACTATGGCCCTTATGACGCCTGGGCCTGATTTATTTTTGACCCTTAAAAATACTCTTCAATTTGGCAAAAAATGTGGGGTCATTAGTGCTATTGGTTTCGGGTTAGGAATTCTTTGTCATTGTGTTTTTAGTAGCTTAAGTGTTTTTTTTCTCGTTTCCATCTTTTCTGAAATTAAGCTTTTACTTACTTATTTGGGTGCACTCTACCTACTTTGGCTTAGCTTATCTTCTTGGTATCATACTTATTATCATTTCAAGGAAAGCCAATTTGATGCAAATCTTCACAGTGGTTCTAAGAAACTTATTCTTACCTTAGGTGAGGCTTTTTTTACAAATTTACTCAATCCTAAAGCAGCCCTTTTTATTTTTGGATTGATTTCAAGCTTAACTATAAAAAATCTGAAAGCGGTCAGTTTTATCACTATCGGAATTTGTTTATTTTTACTCACGATATTATGGTTTTCAATGATTGCCACAATTTTCGACAACCCAAAAATTAGATCAAGTTACTTTAAATTCGAAAAAAATATAAATTATTTATTTTCCTTAATTTTCTTTTTATTTGCGATAAGCCTCATCCTAAATCAAAGCTTATGAGTATTTAGATAATCCTGCATGCTTGGAGATAAAATTTCGACAACCTCAGAGGGTGATTTGCTCTCAATAAAATAAACTTTTACCCCCATTTTTTCTGCAAGTGGTATTCCCTTTTGTCCGAGAACCATTAATGCCGTACTCCACGCATCAGTTGAGATTCCATCTTTACCAATAACTGTTACAGAGGAGATAGAGTGATCAACTGGTTTTCCCGATTTTGGATCAAGTATATGAGACATCTTTTTGCCTTGATAATCAAAAAACTGCCTGTAGTTACCAGAAGTAGAAATTGATAAATTTGAAATTTTTAACGCCAACTGAACTGCTTCTGCATAATTCTTAGTCGGTTTTTCAATCCCTATTATCCAAGGACTTCCTTCGCTTTTATGACCTCTGGTAACAATTTCACCACTGATATCAATCATGTAGTTGTAGACCCCATTTTTTTCTAAAATAAGTCCAATCAAATCAGCGGCCCATCCTGGAGCAAAAGCATTTAAATCCAAACTAATATCCTGTTTTGTTTTCCATGCAAGATTTTGTTTTTCATCGAATGCAA
>JACCDO010570306.1_pt1 | contig 15586 bp, 12 predicted proteins | sample 7446101 | NCBI WGS metagenome assembly JACCDO01 (sample SAMN15323440, study PRJNA562643) | freshwater metagenome | isolation source: river surface water | place: USA:Blue River Watershed | collected 2017-08-16
CTCCGTCGGCGCGCGCTACGATGTATGCCAAACCTTGATGCGCCGCTACGGCCCCGCCGATCTTCCCCGCCTCGCTTCCATGCTCGATCAGCCCGAAGGCGACCTCCGCATCGGCGCCGCGTGGGCGATCTTGCACGTGCTGAAAGCCCACCCGGCTCCCGCTGCTCCCGCCGCCACACCGCCGCGCTGACGCGTCAGTCCGCGCGGTCGCGGAAGAACGCCACCGCCGCAGGATCCGGTTCAAACACCTGTCCCGCGCGGACCATCGCGCCGGTCGCCTCGGCGATCGAGCCATAGCGCCCCGCGGCCACGGCCGCGAACGCCGCCGCCCCCAGGCATGCGCGCTCGGCGCACGCCGACGTCACCATGGGCACGCCCATGACGTCCGCCTCGATTCGCAGCCAGAGCGCACTGCGCGCCCCGCCCCCCGTCGCCACGATCCGTCGCGGCGCAGTTCCCCCCCGCGCGACGGTTCGCACCAGCTCCCGGTGGCACAACGCCACCCGCTCCAAAATCGCCCGCACCGCCGCGCCTCGCGTCGCCGTTTCGGTCCGAAAACACGCACCGCGCGCCGCCGCCCCGGCTTCGGCCAGCAGTTCCTCGATCGTGCACCCGGGCGCCCGCTCGCGCTGGAAATCCTCAAGCTGGCCGGCGCCGTTCGGATCGAAGGCAAGGCGCCAATAGCGCCGCCCATCCGTGTGGCACCCGTGATAACATCCCGCCTCCGGCGTCATCCGCTCCGCCAGTGCCAGCGCGGCCAAGACCGTGCCCGTCGAGATGCTCAGGTCCGCCAGTCGTTCGAGCCCCGAACCCAAAGCCGCGGCGTGGTGATCGAGGGCTCCGACCGCGAACGGAATTCCGGCGGGCAAACCCAAGTAGTCCGCGGCCCGACCGCTCGTCCGACCGACCGGTGCACCCGGGCGGCGCATCTCCGACATCATCTCCGGCCGCAGCTGGAAGCGCTGCAACGCCTCCGGCCACCAGCCCCCCGCCTCGGGATCGTAAGCCGCCAAAAACGCGGCCGTGCTCGCATCGCCGACGCGCTCCCCGGTCAGCGCATAGGTGAAATAGTCCGAAACGGTCATGAACCGCCGCGCCCCGCCCGCCACGACGGTCGCGTTGTGCTGCAACCAGCCCCACTTGGTGGGCGCCGTCTGTCCCGAGATTCCCGTGTAGCCGATCGTGCGACGAAAGGCATCCGAATGCGCCCATGCCTGGAGTTCGGCGGACACCGGCTCGCCGCGCGCATCGATCCACACGATCAACGGCGTCAGCGGTTCGTCGCGGGCATCGATCAGCAGGAACGTCGAGGCCTGCGAGGAGTAGGACAACGCGCCGATCTCACTCGCCTGCGCCCCCGCCTGCGCCAACGCCTCGCCAAGCGCGACGCGCAGCGTTCTCCAGAAATCGGCAACGGCCAGTTCGCAACGTCCCGGCGCCGGCACCGTTTTCGGCACCGCGACGCGGCCAAGTCCCCGCAACTCCCCCGCGTCGTCGAAGAGCCCGACCTTGAAATACGACGTGCCGAGATCGATGCCGAGCAGCAGGGACATGGGACCGCGGATTACGTTTTCGAGGCAAGGAGCGCGAGCGTGGCCTCGACGATTCGCGGGCCGTTGGCCGGTGCGAAGAGGGCGTTGCGCGCTTCATAGAAGCCCGCTGCGTCGGCCGCCGCCGTTGCGATGTAAGCCTGCAGTTCGCCGTTCGCGAGGGTCACGACGAAGGTATCCGGCGAGCGGCGTTTCACCTCCAGCGCATATTCGACGAAAAACTCGCCCGGCCAGCAGACGAAGCGCCACCGCCCCAGCTCGATGACCTGAATCTCCGCCGGCGCACAGTCGGCCGCCGCCCGGGCGAGGCGGCCGTCCCCCACCGCGGTCGCCAACTCCAGCGTCTCCTCGGCGCCGAAGACATCGCACTCAGCCGTGCGCACCGCCGTCCGCGGCGCGCCGTCGCGCCGCAGGGACGCAAAGCGCTCCCGCGCCGCCGCAAGCGCGCGTCGTGCCTCCTCCGCCCCGGGCATGGTCCGCAGCGTCAACTCGACCGAGGTTCGCCGCACCTCGATCGGCAGGGAGCGCTGAAATTCCAGCCGCGACCACGCGCCCGCGATCTGCTGGCCGAGCAACTCGCCGAGCCGCTGCGCCTCCGCGAAGGTGTTGCCCCGCGTGAAATGCCGCGGGCTCTGATTCCCGGCCGCGCCGCTGAGATACAGCACCGGACAATTCGCTCCGACGAGTGTCTCCTGCACGTAGCGCCGGGTGAAGTGCGGGAAATCCCCGCTGATCAACGTCGAATCCTCATGCAGCACCGTCGGGTGCATTCCGTAAACGAGCAGCACCGCGATCGGCGCGCCGCCGTTCCGCGCCCGCACCGCCAACACCGGCACCTCCGCATCGGTCGGTCCCGCCGGATTGTGCCGGTTGCCGCCCACGCCCTCGGCCCGCGCCGTCACCAACCCCACCTCGGCCGGCTGCGCCCGGTCAAACGCCGCACACGCCGCCACCGTCATCTGCTCCGCGACCCACCCCAAATACCGCGGATCCGCCTTCGGCACCGTGGCATCCGCGGCGTTGCTCACATGGTCGACCATCACCGGACCGGAATGGGTGTGCGTCGCCGTCACCACGATCGCCTCGGCCGGCACGCCCGTGCGTTCGGCAATGCGCTGCCGCACGTCGGCGGCGAACCGCTTGCTCACGTGGATGAGATCGTTGGCCAGGAAGATCGTCCGTCCCGCACCGTTCTCCAGATACAGGGCCGCGCACTGCAGCGGATCGTGCACGCCCGTGCTGTCGCGCGCGACGTGCGGGTAGCCGTAGAGAAAAACCGGATGGGCCGGCGTGAGATCGGTCACGGCCGCGCCCGCGCGGAGATCGGCGGTCGCAGCGGCAGCAGCGGAGGCGGTAGTCATCGCGAAAGGCCCTCGACGCTGCGCCTCAGCCTCCGGGAGTAAATGTTATTTTTTGTTACTTATCAGACCAACTTGACATTTCCCAACATTCATCCCTTTCCTAAGGACCGAGTGAAGAACCTTCCCTCCGCCGCCCGGCAGACGCGCATCCGCGAACGTTTCGCGGAGCAACCGGGCGTCTCGATTTCGCAGCTCGCCCGCGAATTCGATGTCAGCGAGATGACCATCCGGCGCGACCTCGCGGCGCTCGAAGGCAAATCCCACATCCAGCGCACGCACGGCGGCGCCGTGCTCACCGAACGCATGATGCTGGAGTTCGACTATCGCGACCGCCGCGAGCACAACCGCGCCGCCAAACGCGCCATCGCGGCCGCCGCCCGCAAACTCGTCCAGCCCGGCCAGCGCCTGATTCTCGATACCGGCACGACCACGCTCGAACTCGCCGCCCTGCTGAAGGACGGCACCGATCTCACGGTCATCACCCCGAGTCTCGCCGTCGCCTCCGAGCTCCAGCATGCCGCCGGCGTCGAGGTGATCTTGCTCGGTGGCGTCATCCGCCGCGGCAGCCCCGATCTCACCGGCCCCGTCACCGAGCACTGCCTCGAACTCTTCGCCGCGGATCTCGCGTTCCAGGGCGCCGACGCCATCGGCCCCGACGGCGCGATCTACAACTCCGACCTCCGCCTCGCCCGCGTCGATCGCCTGATGCGGCGCGTCGCCGAGCGCTGCTGCGTGCTCGCCGATCACACCAAGCTCGGCCGCACGTCGCTCGCCCGCTCCGGCACGCTGGCCGACGTCGACACCTTGATCACCGACGACGGCGCTGCGTCCGAGACCTTGAAGCGCTACGCGAAACTCGGCGCCGAGATTGTCGCCGTCACGCCCGACGCTACCCACGGCTGATCCCTTTCCATCGAACCCTCTTCCTTTCTCCGTCCATGAGCACCTCCGTTCTCGAAACCTTCTCCACCCTCGATTGGGGCCGCGTCGATTTGACCCGCGTGCCGCACCTTCCGGTGCCGCCTCCCGGCCCGTTGTCGAAGCACTGGCACGACCGCTGCACGAAACACTTCAAGGGCCTCAGCTCGTAGGTGAAGCTCTTCCCGGTCTCGTTTGAGTCGGGCGCCGGCTGCGTGCTCCGCGACGTCGACGGCAACGACTACATCGATTTTTCCTCGGGCATCTACGTCACCACGCTCGGGCACTGCCACCCGAAGATCAGCGAGGGCGTCGCCAAAGCCGCGTCGCAGCTGATGAACGCCCACGACTTCACCACGCCGATCAAGACCGAGCTGATGGAGAAACTCGCCGCCATCCTCCCCGGCGACTTGAAGGGCTTCCAACTCTACGACTCCGGCACCGCCGCCGTCGAAGCCGGCATCCGCGTGCTCCGCGCCGCCACCGGCAAGCACGAGACCGTCAGCTGCTTCAACGATTTCCACGGCAAGACCTACGGCGCCGTCTCCCTCGGCCACATCCGCTCGCACGTTTACGGCGCCGTCCGCGCCCCCGGCGCCCACATGGTGCCGCGCCCGGACACCTACCGCCCGATGTGGACCAAGCCCGACGGCTCGATCGACACCGACAAGTATCTCGAGTTTTACGCCCAATACCTCGACAAGGGCACCATTGGTGCTGTCGCCGGCTTTGTGCTCGAACCCATCCAGGGCTGGGGCGGCTCCGTCATGCCGCCGGACGATTTCTTCCCCAAGCTGCGCAAATTCTGCGACGACCGGAAGATTCTCCTCATGGCCGACGAGGTCCTCACCAGCTGGGGCCGCACCGGCAAATGGCTCTGCATGGAGCACTGGGGCGTCGTGCCCGACGTCGTCACCATGGGCAAGGGCTTCGGTAATGGGTTTCCGGTGACATGCGTCGCCGTCCGCGAGCCGTTCAAGGAAAGCTTCGAGAGCATTTCGGCCTCCAGCAGCTACGGCGGCAACCCGATGGCCTGCGCCGCCGCGCTCATTTCCACCCAGGTGATCGAGGAAGAGAACCTGCTCGCCCACGCCACGCACCTCGGCGAGGTCGCCCTCCGCCGCATGAAGGCCATGCAGGCGAGCCACAAGATCGTCGGCGATGTCCGCGCCAAGGGCTGCCTCATGGGCATCGAGCTGGTGAAGGATCGCACGACCAAGGAGCCCTTCGACAAGGCCGGCGCCCTCGTCTACCAGAAAGCCTTCCGCAAGGGCCTCGCCTGGATTCCCGCCGGCCACATTCTGCGCATGAGTCCGCCGATCGTCATGGATGAGGCCACCTTGCTCAAGGGCCTCGACCTCATCGATGAAGCCATCGGCGAAACCGCCAAAGAACTCGGCTTCGCCTGAGCGAGGCTGGCACGTGATCTTCCCTCTCCTTTTCCCGTGAAACAATACCGCCTCAACCGCCTCTTTCACCCGCGCTCGCGCCGCTGCTTCGACGTCGCGATCGACCACGGCTTCTTCAACGAGCACAGTTTCCTCGGTGGCATCGAAAACCAGGAGCGCGCCGTCGCCGTGGTCGCGGAAGCCGGCCCCGACGCGATCCAGCTGACGGTTGGCCAGGCTCGCCATCTCCAGAAACTCCCGGGCCGCTTCAAACCGTCGCTCGTGCTCCGCACCGACGTCGCCAACGTCTACGGCAAGAAGCTCCCGCGAAAGCTCTACAGCTTGATGATCGAGAATCCCGTCGAGCAGGCGGTGCAGCTCGATGCCGCCTGCATGTGCGTGAATCTCTTCCAGATTCCCGGCGAACCCGAGGTCGGCGAGGCGTGCGTCGAGAACATCCTCAAGCTCAAGCCGCTCTCCGACCGTCTCGGCATGCCCATGATGGTCGAACCGCTCGTGTTTCAGCCCAACGAAAAAGCCGGCGGCTACATGGTCGACGGCGACCTCGCGAAGATTCTCCCGCTCGTCCGCCAAGCCGTCGAGCTCGGCGCCGATGTCATCAAGGCGGACCCGACCGACGACGTGAGTGTGTATCACAAGGTCGTCGAAGTCGCCTCCGGCATCCCGGTGCTCGTGCGCGGTGGCGGCAAAGTGAGCGACCGCGAGATCCTTCAGCGCACCGCGGCTCTTCTCGAACAGGGCGCGTCGGGCATCGTCTACGGCCGAAACATCATCCAGCACGCCAATCCCGCCGCGATCACCAAGGCCCTCATGGGCATGGTGCACGACGGACTCAGCGTCGACGCCGCGTTGAAGCTCGTCGCCGCCTGAACGAGCCGCCCCCCAGCCCCGCCCGCCTCGGCCAGATGGCAGCCTTCCTCATCCGCAACGCCCGCCTCGTGCACCCCGGCCGCGCCATCGCGACCGGGGACCTGCTGGTGCGCGAGGGACGCATCGTTGCCGTCGGGAGCATTTCGCCCGCCGCGCTGGCCGATGCGGCGGCTGCATCGGGCGAGCGCAACCTCCCGACGGTCGATGCGGCGGGCCGACTGCTCACGCCCGGGTTGATCGACATCCACACCCACGGCGTGATGCACAGCCTCTACGAGCACGGCGCCGAGGGCCTGCGCAGCGCCGCCCGCGTGCTCGGTCGGTTTGGCGTCACCACCGTCCTGCCGACGATCGTGCCGCAGATGAAACCGGGCTGGGAGCAACTGCTCGCCGATGTCGCCGATGCGATTCCCGCGATCCGCGAGGTGCACATCCCCGGCATCCACCTGGAGGGCCCCTTCATGGCCGTCGGCGGGGCCGCCTGCCCGACGCTCCCCGGCGACGTCGCGTTGCTCGACCGCCTGCTCGCGGCGTGCCGCGACCGCGTCGCGGTGATGTCGCTGAGCCCCGACACTCCGGGCGTTCTGCCGGTGATCGCCCGGCTGCGCGAAAAGGGCATCCCGGTTTTTCTCACCCACACCCGCGCCACGGCGGAGCAAACCGAAGCCGCGCTCGCCGCGGGCGCGCGGCACGCCACGCATTTCTACGACGTCTTCTATCCGCCCGCGGAAACCGATCCCGGCGTCCGCCCCGTCGGCGCCGTCGAGTCCATTTTGGCCGACCCGCGTGCCTCCGTTGATTTCATCGCCGACGGCGTCCACGTGCACCCCACCGCCATTCGCGCCGCCGTCGCGGCCAAGACGTATGCCGGCGTGATCCTCATCACCGACTCCAACATCGGCGCCGGCCTGCCCCCCGGTGTCTACGACACGCCGTGGGGCTACCCCGTGCGCGTCTCGCCTGAAACCGCCGCGCGCCACGCCGAGAAGAACTTCCTCGCCGGCAGCGCGCTGACCATGGACCGCGGCATGGCGAATCTGCTGCGCTGGCTCGACCTGCCGCCCGAGCAGATCTGGGCCATGGGCACCCTGAATCCCGCCCGCCTGCTCGGCCTCGAGCGCAAGGGTCGGCTCGAGCCCGGCGCCGATGCGGATCTCGTCCTGTGGCACGACACTCTCCGACCCGCCCGCACCTGGGTCCACGGCACTTGCACCTATGAAGAAAGCGTCTCCTGAGTTTTCCTACCAACCCGCGGAGTTCATTCCTTTCCGCGATCGCAAGGTCCTCGACCGCGTGCGCCGCATCAAGCGCCGCGACATCACCAAGCATCGCAATCCGGATTTCCGCATCACCGTGATGCCGGGCGAGGACATCGAGTTCCTCTGGATCATGGACATGTTTCATCGGATCCAGACCGCGATGGAGGCCGGCAAACCGCTCGTGATGATCACTCCGAACCCGTGGCCCCGCTACGCGCGCCTCGCGTATCTGATCAACAAGTTCCGGGTGAACTGCCGCCGCCTCTACACGTTCAACATGGACGAATACGCCAGCGACGACGGCCGCATCGCGCCCGAGTCGTGGGAGTTCGGGTTCATGCACGCCTTCAAGAAATACTTCTGGTCGCAGATCGATCCGAAGCTGCGTCCGCCGGAGAAAAACATCCAGGGCCCCTCCGACCGGAACATCGGCGTCTACGGCCAGATGCTCGCCGACCTCGGCGGCGCCGACATCTGCTACAGCGGCCCCGGCTGGACCGGGCACCTCGCCTTCATCGATCCCTGCGCGCCCGAGTTCGCGGCCGCCTCGACCGCGGAGTGGAAGAAACTCGGGCCGCGCGTGTGCTCGCTGCACCCGCTGACGATCGCGCAAAACTCCCTGCACGGCAGCTTCGGCGCCAGCGGCGATCTCGCCGCCGTCCCGCCGAAAGCCGCGACCATCGGTCCGGCGGAGGTCATCGGCGCCAAGCATCGCATCGACATCCACGCCATCGGCGTGGGCGGCACGTTCATCTCGTGGCAGCGCCTCACCACGCGGCTGTGCCTGCACGGTCCCGTCACCCCGCTCGTTCCCCAGTCGCTCCTGCAGGAGCTTCGGACGGATGTCTGGGTCTCGGAAACGGCCGCCGCCGACATCGAGCCGCGTTGGGACATCGGCTACTGATCGTCATGTCGTCCCCCGCGATAGCCCCGAGTTCTTCCGCCGTCGGCGGCTCGGGGCCGTCGCCCCTGCCCGCCTGCCCGAGTCCCACGGCGGCCCGTCACTCGGCGCCGTCGTCCTACTTCCCTGTTTTCTTTCGCCGCCATGCCCACCTCTGAAAACCATGCCGGCGTCCGCGCCTGGCTTACCGTCGCGCTGCTCTGCGTCGTCGCCTGCCTGAACTACCTCGACCGCAACATGCTCACGACGATGCGTCCCTCGATCGTCGCAGCCATCCCGATGACGGATGCCCAGTTCGGTCTGCTCACCTCGATTTTCCTCTGGATCTACGGCCTGCTGAGTCCGTTTGCCGGCTACCTCGCCGACCGGTTCAGCCGCAGCCGCGTGATCATCGTCAGCCTTTTCGTTTGGTCCGCCGTGACGTGGCTTACGGCCCACGCGCAGACCTACACGCAACTTCTCGTTGCTCGCGCCCTGATGGGGGTCAGCGAAGCCGCCTACATTCCCGCCGCCCTGGCGCTGATCTCCGATTACCACCGCGGCAGCACCCGCTCGTTTGCCACCGGCGTCCACATGACCGGCATCACCATTGGCTCGGGTCTCGGCGGCTTGGGCGGCTGGTTCGCCGACCGCCACGACTGGACCTACGCCTTCACCTTCTTCGGCATCGCCGGGATCATTTACGCGGTCGCGCTTCCGTTTTTCCTGCGCGATGCCCCGCCGGCCGCCGCCGCCTCCGATTCGGCGCCGAAACCCGAGCCGGTCGCCTTCTCGGCCGCCCTGCGGAGCCTGTTTGCGCAACGCGCCTTCCTCCTCGCCCTCGCCTTCTTCGGTCTGCTCGGCATCGCCGGCTGGGGCCTCGTCGGCTGGCTGCCCACCTACTTCCAGGAACGCTTCCAGCTCACGCAAGGCACCGGTGGTCTCTCCGCGACCGCCTGGTTGAGCGGCGCCGGCTTCATCGGCGTGCTGGCCGGCGGCGCCCTCGCCGACCGCTGGAGTCGCACCCAACCGCGGGCCCGCATTCTCACCCCCGCCATCGGCCTGTGCGTCGCCGCGGCCGGCATCGCTTTGCTCGCCGCCGCCCCGTCCCTGTCCCTCGCGATCGCCGGCCTCGCGGTTTACGGCCTCACCCGAAATTTCACCGACGCCAACATGATGCCGATCCTCTGCCTCATTGCGGATCCGCGGTATCGGGCAACCGGCTACGGCTTGCTCAACCTCGTCGCCTGCGTGATCGGCGGGATCTACATCTACATCGGCGGTGCGTTGCGCGACGCCAAGATCGGCCTCGGCGTGGTCTTCGCCGTGATGGTGGGAATCCTCCTGATCTGCGCCTTCCTCCTTTCCCGCATCAAACCGGCGCGGCCGGAAGGAACCTGATCGGGCGCCGCACGAAGCGGACAGAAACGCGGGCAGAAAAAAGGCGGGGCGAATGCCCCGCCTTTTGCGTCAACGCAACCGCCGCCACGGCGGCTCACGCATCTTTGCCGCCGTAGCGCTCCACGCGCACCCGCGCGGTGATCGCGTGCGCCTGCATGCGTTCCACGTCGCACTGCCGCGCCGTCACCGCGCCGACCTCGATGCTCGCAGCCCGCGTCATGCGTTGATACGTAACCGTCTTCAGGAACTTTCCGACCCAGACTCCGCCGGTGTAGCGGGCCGAGCGGCTCGTCGGCAGAATGTGGTTCGTGCCGATGCTCTTGTCGCCGTAGGCCACGGTCGTCTCTTCGCCGATGAACAGCGACCCGTAGTTCTTCAATCGGTCGAAATAGTAGTCCACGTCGCCGACATGCAGCTCCAGGTGCTCGGGGGCATAGTCGTCCGAGATCGCGATCGCCTCGTCGCGGCTCTCGGCGACGTAGAGCTTGCCGTAGTCGCGCCACGACAGCGCGGCGATGTCCCGCGTCGGCAGCACCGCGAGCTGCTTTTCAACCTCCCGCAACGTTTCGCGCGCAAACGCCTCGCTCAAACAAACGCAGAGTTGCCCGCTGTTGGGATCATGCTCCGCCTGTCCGAGCAGGTCGCAGGCAACGAGCGCCGGATCCGCGGTGTCATCCGCGATGACCGCGATTTCCGTCGGTCCGGCCAAGAGATCGATTCCGCACTGGCCGAACAACTGCCGCTTCGCTTCGGCCACGAACTTGTTGCCGGCGCCGCACAGGATGTCGGCCGGTTCGACCTCGCCCATGCCAAAGGCCATCAACGCCATCGCGGGCACGCCCCCGAGCACAAAGATCCGGTCCGCCCCGGCGCGCTTCATCGCGTTGATCGTCGCCGGGTAGTAGCCCGATCCCTTCACCGGCGGCGTGCAGGCCACGACCGTTTTCACGCCGGCCACCTTCGCGGGAATGATGCTCATCTGGGCGGACCCAAACATCGGGTAGCGCCCGCCGGGCACATAACTGCCGACATTGCGCACCGGGATGTGCCGATGCCCGAGCCATACCCCGGGCCGAGATTCGACCTCCAACGGGGCCAACGTCTTCAGCTGCGCTTCGGCAAACCGGCGCACGTTACCCTGACAGAACTCCGTGTCGCGGATCAGTTGCTCCGGACACTGCGCGATCGCCTCGTCGATCTGCGTTGCCGTCAATTCGAAGCTCGTCGGCGCCCAGTCGTCGAACTTGCGGCTCAGGTCGCGCACGGCGTCCAAGCCGCGGCGCCGCAGATCGGCGAGCATCTCCGCCACGTAGCGGGCCGTTTCCGGATCGGTTTCGAACAGGCGATGACCGCCTTCTTTGATGACTTTCATGGGGAAAGGGAGCGAATCCCGTCCGCCCGCCCCGGTTTGCGGTCGAAATGACGACCGAGGGGCCGGCCTTTCTGCGCGGCGGCAAAACGGGAGGGCTGCGATGGGTTTTGAGTTGTGTATACATGGAAATACGAATCTCTGAAAACCTCCAGTCTGAATCTCACCGATCCGCGACATTCCCGTGTCATCTCCCCTACCCCCGCTGTGCCAACTTGGACTTGGATGTGTGACGTTTGGCCGGGAGATCGACCCCGCGACATCCCATACCCTGCTGCAACACGCGGTCGCCCGTGGAATTACCCGCTTCGACACCGCGGCGGCCTACGGCGGGGGTTCCTCCGAGACCATCCTGGGCGACTGGCTCGCCGCTCCTGACCGTCCCGCCGGCCTCCGCATCGAGACCAAGGTCTTGCCGCCCTACTCGTCGGAACGGATCACTGCGTCGCTCGACACCAGTTTGTCCCGCCTCCGCCTCCCGGCAGTCGAAACCCTTTACCTCCATCGCTGGGATGAAACCGCCGTCGACCCCGCCACCTTGCGCACTCTGGACGCCGCGGTCCGAAGCGGACGCGTTCGAACCCTGGGATTAAGCAACTGCACCGCCGTCGAGCTGAGCCGGATCCTGGCGCGTCAACAGGACCTCGGACTCCATCGCATCGGCGCGGTCCAGAACATCCACAACGTCGCCGTGCGCGGCGTCGACGCGGCGCTCCTCGAAATCTGCGACCGGCATCGGATCGCGATCGTCACCTACAGTCCGCTCGGCGCCGGGTTTCTCACCGGCAAGCACGAGACGGGCGTTCAGGCCGGGAGCCGGTTCGATCTCATCCCCGGCCACCAGACCGTCTATTTCAACGCGTCCGCGCGGCGAAACCTGCAGGGGCTGCGCGCCGTGGCGACGGAGTCGGGCGTGCCGATGACGACGTTGGCCCTCGCGTGGGCGCAGCGCCAACCGCACATCGACACCGTTCTCATCGGTGGACGCACCGTGGCCCACCTCGACCAAGCCTTCGCCGCGCGCGCGATGACCGACACCGACCTCCTCCGGGAGATCGACCGGCGCTGCGCGGCAACGTGAGGCCAGCGCCGGCCGGGATCAAAGCCGGTCCGGTTCCGGCGGCCAACGCAGCCGATCGACCTCAGAACCGCAGCGTCGTGATCAACGAGAACGTCCGCGGCTGACTCGGATCGATCGCCGCCGCGTGCTGCGCGCCGACGACAAAGGTCTCGTCGAGCACGTTGTTGACGTTGAGTTTGAAATGCCACCGGCGGTTCAGCTGATACTCCACGAAGCCGGTGGCCATCGTGCCATCCTTCAGCCGGATGCTGGACGAAGAGCCCGGCACCGCGCTGGCCGTCTGCCCCGTGGGCAAGATCATCTGCCCGCCGCCGGTCAGTCGATCCATGATCCGGTTCGCCCCGCCGCCGATGCGGAATTTCTTCAGCGGTTCGCCGGTGAACTGGTAGCTCGAGAACACCCCCCACGATCCGCGGAAACTCGACGGCAGGCGGGTGTTGGTCACCTGGATACGCGGGTCCTGTTTCGCATAGTTGAGCATCACCTGCCACGACGGCGTCGGGCGCGCGGCGACGCTCACGTCCCACCCCTTGATGTAGCTGTCGCGGATCAGATCGAAGACGTTGTAGGTGAACCCCGGCGTGATCCCGCCGGTGCGGCTCACGGCCCAATTCTTGTAATACGTCGAGTAGAGCCCGGTGGTGACGGTGACCCGGTTGTCCAGCAGGCTGCCCTTGATCCCGATCTCCCGCATCTGGCCGTCGCGCGGCGGAATGAAGTCGCCGTTTTCGAGCCGGCTCGTCGAGTTGATGAACACCACCATGGTGCTTTCGACGCCGTAGATCGCGATGTCCTTGGTCACATTGAGCACAAACCCGTAGCGATGCAGATCGCGCGTGTTGTGCGTAAAGGTCGGCAACGCCTTCGTCGACGACGTGTAGTTGGTCGACTTCGAGCGGTTGTTTATCTTCGAGAGCGCGCCGGTCACGATCAGGCGGTTCGGGATGATTTCCACGTTCTGCTGGCCGTAGACATTGGTCTCGTTGGTCGTCACCAGCGTTCCGATGTTCGACGTAGCCGGGATGCGATACAGCTCGGCGGGCGTGTTCACGATATTGTCCATCACCTCGCGCACCCGGGCGAACGGGATCTCAAGCCGATCAAATCCCAGCGCGGTCGTGGCCGAGCGCACCGGCGTGCCGAGATGGGCATTCTGTGAGCCGAAATCGAGATTGCCGAAGTGATCGTAGGGCGAACGGGCGCTCGTCCACGCGGTGCCGCCGAAGCTGGTCCGCAGCGAACGCCGCAGCAGCTTGTACTCACCGTTGACGTCGAGACCGCCGTTATAGGAGTCGACACCGCCGTTGTTCCGACGCGCGAACATCCGCACCACCTGCCGTTGGTAGTTTACCTGGTCGACGATCAACACGGACTGCGGACCGTAGCGCAGATGGCTCACCGTGCCGTAGGCATTGAGCGACCAACCCGGCGCCAACCGCTGGATCGCGGCGCCGCGCACCTGGCTCGTGCTCGTCCGAATCATCGACTTCTTGTCGAGAAAGCTCTCGTCCCGACCGGCGCCGAGCCACGGTAATCCGTCGGGAGTAGCGACCGTGTTCTTGTGCGGCGGCTGGCGGAGCTGCTGCGTCTGCGCATTCAACCGGAGCGTCGTGTTTTTGTACTTCATCTGCACGACCCCGAAGTAAACCTTCCGCTCGTTGACGACGTTGCGCAGGAAGGTTCCGCCGTTCTGATACGCGAGGTCGACGCGGTAGCTGAATTTCGCCGCGCCGATCTGTCCGAGCGGACCGGTGTGATCGACCTCGAAGCGATGGTAGCCCCACTCGTCGACCGTCCCCTTGAGCGTCGTCTGGCGGCGGTCGAGCGGCGTGCGCGTCTGCCGGACCACCGCGCCGGTGATACTGGAGTTGCCGCCGTAGAGCACACCGATCGGCCCGCGCACGACCGTCACGGAATCGATGGTCGCGGAATCGGGCGCCATCGAGGGCGAACCGTCGCCCGCGCCGTCGGTGTTGATGTTGGCATTGTTGCCGCGCACATAGGCGGAATCGCCCTGCTGAAAATTGCCGACGCCGATGTAGTTCAGCATGTCGGAAAGATCGATGCTCGCGATGTCGTCGATCAGGTCGCGGGTGAGCACGGTGATCGACTGCGGCACCTTCATGATCTCCTCGTTCGTGCGGAGCGCATTGCCCGAGTAAGGGCTGTGGTAGCCTTTGTCCTGGGTCATCACGACCTCGAAGGCCTCGAGCTGGACCGGCTGGTCGGATTTTGGATCGTTCGCGGCGGAGCTGCTGCGCGCCGGCGCCGTTTGCGCATCGAGGGCACCGGTGCCCGCCAACAGCGCCGTCGCTGCACCGAACGCCCGTCGCAATGAGGAGGTGAAGGAGGAAGTAGTCATGGAAGCATCAGAAATTTCCGGACGCGCGGCGAGCGGCGCGCTCGACCTGCCGCCGGGCCCCTCGACGGGAGCAACCGCCGCGACAGACGTCCGCCTTGCGATCCGCGCGACCCCCAGTCCGACGTCCTCGGTCATCACGAGGCCGGTGCCGGCGAGCAGCTGCTCCGCCGCTTCGCGCACCGCATGTTCGCCGTGCACGGCGTTGGTCCGCACCCCGATTGCGAGTGCCGTCGGGAAAAGCAGTTCCAGCCCGGCCTGGGTCCCAAAGGCCCGCAGCATCTGCTCCGCCGGTCCGGCCGGCAGGTCGAAGCGCCGCACAGCACCGGTCGAGGTCGCAGCCACCGCCGACGACAATCCGCCCCACGCCAGCAACCATGCGCCGACAAAGCACACGCACCGCCAGAGCGGGCGCAACGACATGTTCGGGAATGGCACGTTTCAGGTGGGCACCGAAGTTCACACGAATACTCGTGTGTGCTTGGCTACCGTATCAGACGTCCGAGCCGCGCCAATCCCTACGTTGGCTCGGGCGGAAAATTCCCGCCGCCCGCCTCAGCGGCTATGCCGAAGTATGCGCCGATCTCCGCTGCGTTCGGCCCGCACCGGAAAGTCGGATTCCAATATCGCGATCAGGGCATCGACTTTGTCCGCCCGCAGCGTGCCGCTGATGCGCAGGTCGGCGATCCCATCGTCGGCAATTTCGAACTGGATCCGATTGTGCCGGTTCATCGCTTCGGCGACCGCCCGCAGGGGCGTACCCGAGAATTCCAATTTGGGCCACCGCCAGCCTGCCATCGCGTCAAACTCGGTCTCCGACGGCGTCCGAATCGCCGCCCGGACGTCGGCTCCCGCCGTCGAGCCGGGCGTCACCGCCACAAAGTCTCCCGCGCTCAGCTCAGCCAAGGGGTTGCTGGCCCCACGTGGTACCTCAGCTGCGGCGGTCGGCGCATCATTGGGGTTGTCGACCGCGACACGTCCATGGGTGACATAGACACGCACCTCCGCGTCCCCGCGGTCGACGACGAAAGCCGTGCCAACCGCTCGCACCGCGACGCGCCCTGAGTGCACCACGAACGGACGTTGCGGGTTGGGAGCCACGGCGAAGTGCGCACTCCCACGTTGCAGC
>JACCDO011014233.1_pt1 | contig 15586 bp, 13 predicted proteins | sample 7446101 | NCBI WGS metagenome assembly JACCDO01 (sample SAMN15323440, study PRJNA562643) | freshwater metagenome | isolation source: river surface water | place: USA:Blue River Watershed | collected 2017-08-16
CTGGGAAACATACTTTAAATTATACCCTTGACATGACGCGAAATTTGTACATCCTGCGAACTCACCTCCAGCTTGAACTGCTCTAGCAACGAATTCCGCACAAAGCCATTCTTCGTCTTTAGCACAATAACTATTAGCAAAACTTTTAGCATTAGCTGCATTATACGTGCTATTACTAGCTGCTGCTATATTGAACAGCAAGAAACTTACTATTAAAACGAATTGAAACATTTTTAAACTATATTGACACCGTATTTCACTATCAAATGCAATAGTAACAGTAGGTGGTGGTTTATGTTTCACTACCTTTTTCGACTGCAGCTGAAATCTCGTTTTGATCCGGCCCTCGTTTTGCTGCCCGGAAAAATTAAATTGATTTCAAATGACGAAAGCCGCGAACAGAGTCGCTAATAACAGTGTTACCTAGTGAGAGCAACGTAGCATTTCATAGTAATTCGAATCAAATCAATTTGCGGGGATTAGTCTCGTCCTGCAGTAGACGTCGTCCATAAATTATGATATTACATACTTACAGCGAGATAATCTATGTAATTGGTGCCAATATCAATGTCATTTGACGAGGCATTAGCTCCGGTGGACTTCACATATTGTCTTTTATGTCTTGCTAACTCTGCTAAACTGACATGTCGATGCAATGTCAAAGTTCTATTATATTCATGAAAAAATATTGGTGTCCCTTTAAATGTAGTAATGAATCAGTGAGTGAATGGGTCGGTTACTATGCAAATAAGTAAGTACCTTCAACGTTTTCTAACTGGTGGGATATAATCATTTGATTAATTTTTTGACTTACACGATCGATTTCATATAACTGATCTGCACTAGCTCTTGCAACCGATATAGTGGATGCATTTGGTAATATACTTGTACTACCACTTAAATGTGATTTTATTTGATCAAATGATTCTTTAGGACTGCAACCTATTAGTGATTAAATAAGCAAATGAGTGAGTGAGTAAATGAATGAATTAAACCTTGTAATGCATTAGTGATTTTATTACTACTTCCACTTATGGTTAATGTATTGTCACTGGATTTGGTTTTAGTTGTTGCATTTGAAACTAAGGTATTTGTGCACGATTGATCATCGTTACTAAGCTGTTTCTTTTTCCATGATGAAAACACGGTGGTAGGTTTATTATCTTCAATACCTACACTGTCATCATCTGCTTTTGATGTTGGTGCCACTAACGGCATTATTCCTGTACTTTCTGAAATAGCTGATGTCATATTAACCCTAAACAATGGCATGTCCCACCTATTTTTCTCTATAGGGGCTTCAAAACGTAATCTCAAATCATTGAAAACTACTTCCTCGTATCTATCACTTCTAGCATTATTCAAGATGGTTGAAATTGAATCTTCGCATTCAACCCAAACAACACAGTGTGGTGTGCGCACAGATCTACTTATACAATACAACTCGTATCTATAACCTTTAATATAGTTCATTGAATCAACTATTACAACCTAAAATAAAATAAGTTAGTGAGTGAGTGATTAAGTGAGTGAGTGAACGAGTGAGTACTGTGTCATTATTTAATGCATGGTCGATGGCACTCTTTATTGATCCTCTTGTTAACTTTTCATTGTTCGATGTATTATATCCAGCTGTTTTTGATATTCCTAAGGATTCTTCATTGATTAAAACTGCTTTATAACCATTATCAACCTATAGAATAGTTATTTCAGTTAGTATATAAGCGATTGAATACTTCCGAAGTTTTAAGCTGATATAAGTAAGTCAAGGAGGTAGTGAGGGAGGGAGAGAGGGAGTAATAGTGTGAGTGAAGAAACCAAATATTTATTCAATTCAATGGCGTAACTTGTTTTACCACAGCATGGGTAACCAGTAAGTATTATTAAAGGCATCTTTTTTTGATTCGAAAATAAAAAAAGACTGAATTATGCGAGACGGTTGGCAACCACTCACACGCAATTTAGTTTTTATTTTTTTCTATCGTATCGCCAGAATGCCTTGCTAATCCCTAAAAGGACAGCCAAATCTCCCAAGGTTTATATGCCCATAATGGATTTATTTCGCAAACTTGATAAACATATGCGCCGTTGAAGCTGAATTTCTGGCTGATGCAATTCTCATCATAACCTTAATCATCTTTTCGTGCAAATTGAAGTTTGAAAATTGGGTGACAATTATTCTTAGGTTGTCCAAGTCATTTTGGATAAGGTGATGGACATATGGGAAGGTTCAATATAGTGGATTGAGAAAAGAGATTATATTCATGAATAGTATTTAGGAAAAGAAATAAATTAACCTAATCCCTATTTGGTACCGGAAAAAAAATTCCATAGAAATTTTTACCATCCTCTGGTAACTTGCAAACCATGCGTTCGCTGTCGCGAATAATTGTCGCCTCCTTGTTGTTGGCTGCGTTTACAACAATAAGTTGTCACTTTTTTTACAGAAATGATATAGATTTAAATGACTCTATTGATATAAGTTCATCAATAAAAATAAATGATTTGAAAATTAATAATGACAAATTTTGCGTGTACGACGGAATTAACATCACGTTGTCGCTCGGGTATAATGCTGGGAATAATGGAAACTCTTTCCTTGGTCGAATGTCATCATTAGCAATTGCATTCAAGAGTACTCAACATATAACGCACTCATTAAAGCACTGACTGACTCACTTAACTCACTCTATTCACTGTTTTAGGCATTGATAGACCAATGTTTATTTTGATGTTATTAGAAAGCATTATTAATATTGAAAATTCTTGTGTGGTTACTAGCGATAGTATTGAGTACATCGAATGCGAAGAATCATCTTCCACGTTTCCTAGTTGCCAAGTACATATAGAACACATATCAGTCAGTAAAGGTATTAATGGTGGCGAAATGACATTACGATTTAATCAAAGGACTAATAAACCTGCTTTATTGTCTAGCAATGCGGTTCATAGTGTACTTTCTTTTAGTCCTCCAGTTATTGGTTCGATAATTGGTGAATGGGATGAGGAAGATAGTCGAGTATTACATTTATATATTGATTACACGTACTATTTATCGATTTTAAAATCGCATGAAGTAGATCCAACGTCTATTAAAGTTCAACTTCGCAAGGATCTTTTGAAGGAAAACATGAAAATATGTCCAAATAATTCTATTCTTCCATCGAATACAATAATTGGATCAAAAACATTTAAGTCTTTTGAGTTTGGAACATACGATGTGTACATCGTGGACATGGAAACCATGAAAATTGTCAATAATGTCACACATAAAACCGTTCAAATCATTCCTTGTGATGACGTACTTTTTTTACCCTCATTTCAAGGTTATCCAATCACTCATTCATCGTTTTACTCCATTACTTACTTACTCCATAATTCCAATACTCTTTCAAGGCGACACGATGAGCAACACCGTTTTGCCGAGTATGTTATACCGGGTGAAAGGCATAGTGGCCACTGGACCACTTATAATATCACAAACAATCCCTTACTCCATTGCTGAATCGCTGCGCACACGTGAATGGGGATTTTCCTTTTGGATATTAAGTTTAGATCATCCAAACGGAAATTTCCGAACATTATTTTTCAAAGGCAACGGTAATACGAATGAAAGAACGCCGTCGGCATGGTTAAATCAACATAATAATAAAATTATATTTCGTTTGAGTACCATGAATAGTAATGACGAGGGATTTGAAACGAATAATGAAGTGGTGATCGGTGAATGGACTCATATTGCCTTCACCTTTCAGAATAAGAGTGACGTCAATGCGTCCGCTTACCACGTATGTATTTATATGAATGGTAAATTGGATACAGCGTTGAAATTTCATGACCCAGTAAAATATAATAATGACACTTTTATGTTGTTTAAAGACCCCTCGCACGCAGGTCCTGTGGGCTTTTATAAAGATTTAATCGTATGGGATCATGCCTTGACTGCGGAGCATGTCATGTCATTATACTCTTCGACGTTGGTTACCGCGGCAGTGAGTGATCAACAAACAATGGAAGCTGTTCAAATAAGTAAAGGTATTATCTCCAACAAAATGATTCATTTACACTCTTTCTTATACCACTTATAAAGGCATTTTTAATACCATGAAGTCGGCTAATCAAGCCACGGATCACCCGTTACTCTCGCATGAAATCGTGTCTGAAATGGGTGACTTAAGAGACGCAGAAAATGATAAATACGTTGAATCCTTGATAGTTCGAGCTCGTCAAGAATCACTTGATTGTGATGCATATGACTCGTTACATGACATCTATACGGAGGCGAGTACCGCGGGCAGCGTGGAGGCATTATATAAGCAAGCAATGATGACTACGTTTGGATTTGATCATTCAAATTCTAATTGTGGACATTCTAAATTTTCGTTTTCGCCAAGACAATCAACACCACCAAGTGATTATTTCAAAGCATTTAAATCATTAATTGTAGCCGCCGAATACGGTTATACGGACGCATTGCTGCCACTCTCATTTTATATTATGAACGGTCTGGTGGAATTGAATTCAGAATTTCGTGAGGTTTATAATAGCATAAAAATACCATTTCCAACCGTTAAAATTGAAAAATCCAAGTTATTCACGGAGTTCTTTGACTATATCAACACTAATACCAGCCTTGATGAGGTGATATTCGATCGTGATCACGTGGCGGCAGTTGGCGACAGTGTTTATTGCAGTGGTACGATACCAATAAATAAATCAAAATGTCAAAGAATCAATCATATTGGAATCGGGTTATTATTTAGTGCGGCATTACATGGTAATGCACATGCAAGTGCGTCATTGGCAATTAAGTACGACACAGGGATTAATACCATTAAAGACACCGAAACTGCATTAGTATATTCGTTTCATGCTTCTAAAGTTGCATTTGATAATTACCACGCCCTTGGTCATCAACCACATCAACAAGAGGACAAAATTGATGATAATACCGAGTTATTCCTAGAGAAAGGCAATTTAGGAGAGAGCGATGAGCTGATAACGTACGAGAAGATCAAAGCCGATGAAGGAGATGTGCAAGCCATGTTAAATACTGCATTTTTATATTATTTTGGTGCTCGAGGAGTGATGCGAAATCAATTATTAGCGCGTGACTATTACGACATGGCGGCTCATGAAGGTAATATCGATGGAATGTGTGGTGCGGCTAACATGTTCCTCAAAGGTGAAGGTGGTCCCAAAAATATATCAAAAGCTATTGAATATTATGAGAATGCTATTAATAAATCAGAAAATAATGTTAATGTCAAAGCCCAAAATGGACTCGGATACGTGTATTTCTTTGGTAACGAGGAGATTGAAAAGAATGCAACCAAAGCGTACGAATACTTTTTAGCCTCGGCAAATGTTGGTATTGAACCTGATTCTATATTCAATGCAGCATATTGTCTTGAGAATGGTCATGGAGTAGTAAGAGATGAGTTACAAGCATTACAGCTGTATATCACGTGCGCTAATAAATTCAATCATTTTGATTGCAGTATCTCTGCCGGAAGGTTGATATTCAATGGCATCTACAACACTGATTCTAGTGTTACAAAAGGTTCTCTTCCTTCCCTACCTTTTACTCTACCACATTCCATTCTAACTTACTCATTCAGTGTATCATCGGAATCCGTTATTATCATTAACGTATCAATTGAATGCATTAAAAAATGGTGGTCCTTGGAGTGCTTGGACTCGTCGAGGGCTAGATCAGTATCTGTATAACCAGCATACGTCATCGCTGTTATGTTACTTGTATATAGGCGAGTTGGCGTATAAAACAAGCCTGAATAACGTCGGATTTATCATAAAAAGGAAATTAAAGAATATAAAACTGCCAGAATTGAATAATTTATCGTTATTACACATAAGAGTGCTGGACTTATTAATATATCTCGGTGACGACACCGCAGAGGCTTTACTTCAACTTGCTCATATCTATTTCCACGGTACTGGTAGAGAAAAAAATTTACCAAAAGCACTATATTATTACTCCCTATCAGGATCAAAAGGTAATCAATTAGCCAATGTTTATGCGGGAGTCATGAATCACTTTGGGTTAGGTTGTGTCAAGAACGGAGTCCGGGCGATCCGATACTACAACACTAGCATAAGCAACCATCAAACGAACTCACCCATCACATCGCAAATTCAGTATATTGTGAAATCCCTCTTATGGATGGTTGAGAATCCTTCGTCGAATTCATTGCTCTCGTACCCTGTATCCGTTGTAATCAAAATGTTATGGTGAAACCGTTTTTTACTCTTTATTTACTTGGTAATCTTAACAAGGCGGTCAGCTTGCCTTGCAACATTTTCAATTCATTTTGGGTCATGGGAAACCTTTCGTATAAATTTTTTATCGGTTTAAATTGATCCTATTCAGTAAATAATTTAGCCAGTAAGTGAGTAAGTAGGTGGATAATGAGTGAGTACTTCTCTTGTGATTATTTTGTTATTATTACTGCTGACACTTTCATATTCGCGACGATATAGTTCTTCTTCTAAACGAACGAGATACTTATTTAGGTCGCTTTTACTTACTAAATTATCATTTTTCATGACAACGAATTCATCATTCAATACTGGCTTATCCACAATTTTATAAAACTCATAAGCTACAATATTAACTGCTTGAGCTAAATTCAACACTGCATAATGCTCGCAGGTTGGTATTGTGATAATGGCATGACATAGTTTTAGTTCATCATTTGTCAATCCACTTCGTTCACGACCAAATACTATCCCGTATTTGCTGCTTACTTCATCACTACTTTTTGATTTATAGAATGTATCAGCAGCTTTATCTGGGGATATTGATAAGTGATTCATGTCTCTAGTCCTTGCGGTAGTTGCATAGACGGTAGTTAAATCAGAAATTGCTTCATTTAGAGTATTGAAAATTTTCGCGTTAATCAAATTATCAATAGATCCAACTGCTAGCTGGCTTGCTCTATCGGATAAATGATTACATTCTGAAGAAGTAATTAGTATTATTTTATAATATTTGTGAATAATAAAGTACCTGGATTTACAATTCTCAAGTCAGTAAAGCCAAAGTTCAACATTCCTCTTGATATAGTTCCCAAATTCGCTTCGTCAAATGGATTTACGATAATAATAGACGGTAAGTTATAGTTTAAACTTTTAATAGTATTATATGGTGACATTGCAGCTCCTTCCTCTTTCAACTTTGTCTTCATCATTAAATTGATGCGTTTATATCCATTACAGTAAATAAACAGAGATAGAAGCAATAAATAAGCACATTTCGGGCCAATTGAACACATTTTGAAGATGAATTGTTCGATTGGTTTCAAAATGTGTCTTTAAATCGCCATTTTTGGGTGTGGATTGGTACTTTTTTTTGTTTTTTTTTTGTGAAAATCAGAAACAGCAACATGGCAATCTTCATGAATATTTGCTCATAGATTTTTTATAAGTAGGCGGCATTTGAGTTACTTTACGATGAAGATGCGTTTTCTATTATTTTTTTTTATGGCGATTTTGTCTTTACATTTGCCTTATAAATTATCGTGGAAAAGACCATTTTACGATAAAATGGTAATTAAACTCAATCTCTCCATTTTTCTCATATACTAACTCGTTAATCTATTCAGCAATTATCAACTATGTCGCTTCGCAGTATAGAATTGAATAAAGAACAAGAAGCAGCGACAATAGCACCATTAGATAATATTCGTGTAATAGCTGGTCCTGGTTCAGGAAAAACCAGGGTATTGGTATCACGAATCTTGCATTTAATAAATAATGAAAATATAAAACCTTCTGAAATATTGGCTGTTACATTCACTAAACGGGCGGCATTAGAACTGTATTCACGAGTGATAAATAATAAAAATATTCAAGATACTATAGCCATTAAGATGCTGACGACATCAACCTTACATTCCTTTTGTTCCAAACTACTAAGAACTTATAGCAAATACGATAATTTACGCAATGATTATAGCATATATGATGAAAATGACTGCAAAAAAATTGTAAAAAATGTATTAAAAGAATTAAACATGGACCTAAGTGTGTTCAGTGTATCGCTAATCATCGATCAAATATCACTATACAAGCGATCAGGGGATTTGTCTAGTATATTTCGTACCACTAACGACCATTCTATTGCATTTATGGAGGTGTTTAAATTATACCAAGCGTACTTACGCGCTAATAATGCCAAAGATTTTGATGATTTAATATTAGATACATTGCGTATTTTGCAGGACGAGAATAGTGTAGCAAAGCAATATATTAAGAAGAAATATAGACATTTACTCATTGACGAGTTCCAAGATATAGGTATGTATTCACTCACTAGCTCATTCAGTTGCATGAATTACTTCACGAACTCGCCCAATTATAGACAATAAACAGTTTCAACTACTAGTAGAGCTAGCAAAAAGCGACGATGACGACGATAATCCATCAATAAAACGATCTATTTACGTCGTCGGGGATCCGTACCAAACCATCTATTCTTGGCGAGGTGCCAACCCCTTGAATATGGAACTATTTGCAGAGAAATATCCCAATTGTAAAACATTTATATTAAAAAATAATTATCGAAGCAACCACCGAATCGTATCCGCGGCGCGACATTTGATGCAAAATACCACAACAATATCTTCGTTACTAAAGGATAAAAAAGGTCTTTATCATATCACTGCAGATAGTGAATCAGTGAGTACGTCTATAGCCTCTAACGTACACCAAGATGCAGTTAGTATAGTAAATGCGTGGCATGACAAATCACAAGCAGAGTATGTCGCACATATGATAGACTATTACATAACCAATAACTTAGTTAACGGTAACGAGATTGCGGTTATGTATCGCACACATAGTCAATCAATCCCATTACAAACAGCATTATTAAGTAGACAAATCAAATACGTCATTATTGGTGACATTTCCCTTATGAATAGGAAGGAAATCAAAGACGCATTAGCGTACCTACGGCTTCTAACGAATAACAATGATAATAATGCATTGAAAAGAATAATTAATTATCCACCACGTGGTATAGGCGAGTCACTCCAGTCCAAGCTATTCCCAACGGATAGTAACGATGATAATAAAGGTTTGTTATCATTATTAGTATATTTAGGAAATAACGAAATCAATAAGAACTCAACGGATCTTATCGATAAGAACGACGTGGTGGATAGTGACGTACCGACGTTAGTACTACAAGAATTAACGTCAAGACAATTAAAATCATTGAAAAAAGCAAGTGAAACATTTTATGAATTAGATAAATTATTGCACGAATACGAGGGAACGATGGAGGAGTTAGTCGTGCAAATATTTCAAAAATCAGGATTAACAGAGTACATTAAAGAGAAGAATAATAAGGACTACAAGGTGGCGCCGCGACTTAACCATCTCGATCAATTGATATATTTAGCTAGGATATACGACATAGAAAACAGCAATATGGATGATTTTTTACCAGGTGAGATTTCTTTGTGTATCGTTTTCTTGCTTGCTTACTTGCTTATTGCTTTCACTCATTTATCGTATTAGACCGGAGTAGTGCTAAGGACAGATTGCGGGACTGTTTGGATACGTTTTTACTAAGTTCAACTGACGAAAGCGATGATATTATTGACGATAATGACGATAAAATGAACAATAAAGTAACGTCCAAAATCAAATTGATGACGTTGCACGCTTCGAAAGGATTGGAGTTTGATTGTGTGTTTATTACTGGATTGGAACAAAATGTTTTGCCTCTAAGAGGAAGAGACACCAGTGATAAAAAGAAGGATGATGATGATGATGATGATGATGATGATGATGATGATGATGATGATAAGGATATTGAAGAAGATGAAGATGAACACGCATTTGATGAAGATGAAGAGCGCCGATTGCTATATGTTGGTATGACCAGGGCCAGACATCTATTGACACTAACGTATCGAAGTAGATTTTTACACACCAAGGGACGTACTTCACCTGCCAATCCATCGATATTTCTCAAACAATTACCAAAAGATTTGACCTTTTTAAAATATTAAATGCCCACGAATTACAATTATTACCAGTAACGATCAACGCCGAGCACCCACACTGTAACTAAATTAAACCGTTTTAAAGGTACCTGGTAATTACCGAGTACCGGTGTCTTTGTTTCCACCCAAAAAATTACACAATTTTGGCGATACGCTTTGCGAAGTAGAGGTGGCTGCGTATTGACGATGTTGACGCGACTATTCTACGAATCATATTACCAAGGTGATGACATCGACATCCAGCTGAAGAAGAAGCTGAAAGGCGATGTTAGTCGTGGTAGTAGCAACGATAATTCTTTGGTTGGTTTACTGTGCTCATTTCTTGCGACTTCGTCATTATTAGATGTTAATTTGCAGGATTCGTTTCTTGATACAGCGATAAACTCCCTTTTAGCTAATAGCGTACATTCTATTGATACTCCACTTCTCGACAAAGCAGATGCCATGTATATAATTGTATTAATTCTTGAAAAAATACCTGTTCTATCATTAACATCCTCAACCATCGGTAAATTGTGTAATTTTTCTGATAAAATTCCATCATTAATTGAAAATATTGCGAATACTCAAGAATGTTCGACACTTTGTTGTTTAATTAATATATTTATAAGTAAATTTTTAATGACATCAATAAAAAGTAATCAGCAAGATAATATTCAAAATAGACTACTAAAAGTGATGCCTAAAATTATATCTACCTGTATTCGACAACTAGGAAAGGACGAAGTATCTACGATTAATGTTGCTTGCGACGTATTAATAAGTTTAGCAAAATGTCCTACGACGCGTCCATTGTTTTCAAATTCATCTACTATCATTCAATTATGTAGTAAGCTATTCGTGAATACGTCGGTCAACCAAGTTGCCTCATCATTAATAGCAATCTTGGTATCACTCGAATCGAATGAAGGTTGGTCCACTGCGTGGCAGTTTTATTTGAATGAGTTAGTACACTTATGTAAGTATATAGGAATTATTAGCAATAAGAATGAAGCTGTTACAGCCGAAGATGGTGCTGGAAGCAGCAATAGCAGGCTGCAACTTCGATCAATTAATTCTGATGTTTTGCTAAAGTGTAAGTCTGGTATAGAGAAAGTTATCATGATAGAACGATTGTTTAGTTGTTACTGCCACATACTACAAGGAATGTTGAGCTACGGTGTCTCGAATACACTCATTTCAATTGAAATTTCTGTGTTTTTACAAGTTATTTCCTCTGTATTAACATGCTCCACTCATAATGTGGCTTCCAGTGACAGTAAAGCGATGATAGAGAATAAAAACGGGATTTCCGTCGTTCACTTAAGTATTGTTTCACCACAATTGAAGCTGAATTGCCTAGTCATTATCACGGAATTATTGCAAATACACCACAGTTCATTGCTACCAATAGGTAACACGCTTGTGACACTAATATCCCCTATGCTTGCTGCTCCTAATATGGCATTATTAAAGTGTTATCAACTACTCTGTGCTAGTTTTCCTACAATTATTGTCAAGCAAAACGGTTTATCACATTTGTTGCTCCTCTTGGAGCGAGAAATGTACGCTATTACCACCTCCAAAGTGTCGATTATTGCCGACGACGAAGTGGTGCATATCAGCGACGAGAAAATAGATCTGTTAGTCGTATTATTTGAAACGTGTGAGTTATTATTATTATCTTGTGGTCCCATACTACAATCGTCATCGCGAGAACTCCTTGAAGTGCAAGTAGGGTTAGGTCTTTATACGCTGTCCAAAGGAGTGATCATCCCGCAACTAGAAGATAGAAAAATAAGCCGCAATCCGTCAGCAATGATACGATATTCAACCAAATTACAGAACAGTTTATTAAAACTAGCCGTTGCGGAAATAATTGCATCACCAAGTAATGGCGTCGTTAGTGGTAATATACCATTATTGCGCAACGCCGCCCAATGTTGTATCTATAACCACGAGACAAGTTCGAATGCTCTCAAGGCATTAATGATCGTCGACTCACAATACACACCCACATCAATCATTATTCCAACGGTTCCTGCCGTTATTTCTGGAAAATGTAGTATTGATAATAAACCAAAATCGTTGCAATCGACGGTGCCAACGGCTATCTCTGAACCTAAAGAGGAAATTGTGAGTGAAAAAAGTGGTGAATTGCCAGGAGATGCAAAAACCGCCAAAAAACGAAAAAATAAACAAATTAATGAAAAAAATGACGACAAAATAGCCGAGACAACGTCATTTCAACCAAAGAAAGCAACGGTTTCGTCCAAATCAGCGTCTGCAAGCAAAGAAAAGGTGGTGGAAGTAACGGAGGAGAAGAATGGTGACAATGATGACGATTCAATACCGGATATAGTTTTTTAACGGATACATTTGCTACACTAATTTAACTAAATTCAAACGTGTTTGTGTTTCTTATGGCGAGTAACAGCTTCCCTTTTAACTCTTCTCTACTATCATATTGCGGCAATTTCAATAAATTATGACATGTTGATGCGGTAGGCAATCTTGATGCTTGATTTTCTTCTCCTGGATAGTGACTTGGTACCCGTTGGATAGCAAATCCAGGATTTAGTGATTTCGCACCTAATAATGGTAAACGTGGCACGGATGTTACAAATTTTAAAAAATCTTCTTGCTCATCTAGTGTCATATCGCTCACAATATCCCAAAACATTTGAATATACGGTTGGGAATCGTGATATCCTGAACCATATGAACAGTTACGACGCATATCCTGGATGTCAATTGGACGCTTGTGGCCACTAATCAACACCTGTAACTCATGCAAATTAAACAATCTTATCCAATCTTCAGGTATTAATTGACGAAAACCATGTAAAAATGCATTTGATTGTCGTTTGATTTCTTCATGCAGTTTATGTTTCGCGTATCTATTGACATAAAAATCTACATTATGCTTATCCACAAGAAGATTGTCACCGCCCGCCACCAACGGCACCGACACAACATGGCCATAACTATTATATTCTATTTCAAACGTCAATCCTAACGCAATTAACTCGCTATTACTAAGCGTTTTCAAGGACATTATCGAGTTATACATGGTAGTATCGAGGTACTGCAAGTCATCCACGTGATTCTCTCTACCCAGTAAATGATTTAAAAATATTCCTGAAAATTGTGGTTCAACAACTATTCCTTCAAATATTGCTTTTCCTAACATTTTACCAAAAAAATTAAAATATTCTAAATGTCTTTCATTGATGAGAGATGACGCGGCGTTGGGCAGCAGCAGGTTCAACGAGGTGTTATGAAAGAACCCACGGATTGGATCAAATGCTTCTCTACCGAATAGATCAATGAATGATTTAAACAGTCCGCCTCCATCAATACCGGCTTCCGGGGTGCCATCTTCGGAGACAAATGAAATCTGTATTCGACGTCTTAAATCGCTTACATTTTGCAAGGAATCAAAGGCGTTTTCTACTAATTGACTTCGTTTTATATTGATTCTGGTGGATCCTAGTACGCACGAAAACAAGTGAGTATCAATGATAAGGTAATGTAAACGAATGGAGTACCTGCACCAAATATATCTACAACCTCGTAATTAGTACGTGTTGAATGCAATAATTCTTGGAACAACATTATTCGTAATTGAAAGGGTATAACTTGCGGTACGGTAGACACAATCGTACGCATTTCTTTACTCCTTAATGGAATATTTGATATTAAATCACTAATGCAACAACTAGAATCTATTCTGCTTGGATTTCGTGCGTCATCACTGGCCGTGATACTGATGTCATTCGTATGTATACCACTCCAGGTCCAATGATCTTCATCCAAAAACGGTCGCCGTTCATTTCTTGCATATAATGAATTATATAACCCGACCGCAGCGGTGATGTAGTGCGCTTGCTTCTCACGCAGTACATCGTAATCAGACATCGTGATAGGGTTATCATCCGCAAATACATCTTTGGAATACAATGTTTTCAACCATGTTTTTAAAATAGATATTAATTTTTGTAGATCATTGACACTCAACGGAAACGAGCGATCGAATAAGGTGTTGTCGTCAATCTGCTTCAATGAATGAGTCAGTAGTTGGGAAAATGAGATGCATAATAAGTACAACGTCTTGATAATCCCTCCTTGAAGGTAATGTATACGAGTATCACTGACGTCACCGTATAGACTCGAGGCAATACTTAACAAGTGACTATGTAAATATTTATCTACGCTCGCACCTATCGGATTTGATACTGCTTCATGCAATGCCTCAAACCCAAACGATTCAAGGTATTTCCACAGTTTACGCAATATATTCGTGGGGCAATTGAACATCATGTCCGTGAGAATCTCTGATTTGATTAATATTTCTGTGTTCATTCGTTCACGTGGCAGTTCAACCTTCACTGGACACGACATTAACAACTTCGAATATATCTCAATAAGAGCAAAGATTGCATCACTACCGGCAGTAGTTGATGCATTTAATAGGATGACGTCACTCGGCATTAATGTTTCAAATAAGACACCAATAACACGCCGATCTCGCAAACTATTGACGATAGAAATGGATGGTATGTAGGTATCAAGTGCGACGTCAGAGTACCTTCGTCGGCGATAATTAATTAAAAACTCCAACCTATTAATATTGTTCATCTCTCCGCTTATACTAATCATTTCACTTTTATTTAAATAAGTAGGTGCAAATGAGATATTATGACTGGAATCAGTGATATATTTTAAAATAAAATCTAATGGGATAGTAGCCAAAGTATCTTTCATAACTGATATTAAAACGCCACCAATATTTACCATGGCATTTGTTGAGATACCAAAGTCTGAGTGATTTGAAGTGAATAATATCGAACATAAATTAGATATAAATTGAAATTTAATAGCGTGAATGTCTCTTGACTCGGTGGTGATTACATGCTTTAAAGCCACACCCCATCCATAACAATCATTACACGCCAATTGGGACAATATAGGCAGTAATAGTGGAATCTTGTCGATGTTCGGTATTGTCAGTAAGTCAACTGTTACATGATTAATCATTTTATCTTCATAAACACTGTGCAATCCAAATAATATTGAATTTACAACACTAGTTGTTATAGTAAATGCCTTTTGTATCATGAGAACAAGGAACATATAATCATCGGAATAGACCCCATTTAACAGTAAATGCCTCAAAGTAGAACACGATGAAGATAACAATAATCTACAAACTGATATTTCAATTTCTACAATAATAGGACCTTGAACTTGTTGAAATTGTGACGTGAACGCATGTAAACAATTTGTAGATGAGTGCAAAGATTCAACACTTTTCACAAAATCGGCAGTATTCGACTTTATAATCCCTATATGTTGCCTAATATTTTGAATACTTAACGCAATGACATGACTAATATTTATTTGATAAGAGTTAATAACATTTCTATCAGTTTTACTATTTAAAGCATTTATAAACTGATACAATATATTAAATTCACTGCTTTGTCGAAATGAAGCGACCAATATTTGTTCTAGCTGCATAAGCCTGACATGATCTTTTGTATTTTGATAAAATATATTAATCAGGC
>JACCDO010884308.1_pt1 | contig 15584 bp, 11 predicted proteins | sample 7446101 | NCBI WGS metagenome assembly JACCDO01 (sample SAMN15323440, study PRJNA562643) | freshwater metagenome | isolation source: river surface water | place: USA:Blue River Watershed | collected 2017-08-16
ATAGTATCTTTAATAATAATTGGATTTTCAGGATAGTTAGCATCTAAAACAGTTAATTTATATTTTTCAATCATATTATATTGAATATTATCATCTGAAGAAACAAGATTACCTTGATTGCATTTTTTAATTCTTCTAATTACGTGAACTTGATTAAATTTGTCTTTGAGAATTAGTTCAAAAATATAGGTTTGAGAGTCAATTTCGTTATTTTTGTATGTGTATTTAGATTGATCACTTTTTTTCTTTTGAATATTATAATTAATTTCGTAATTATAACTCATATATCTTATAATTACTAAATATTTTTTTTATTTTATAAAGGAAATAATGATTAATTAGGTGGAGAAGCAAATATTTTATTGCGATCTAAACCTGTATAAAAACATGAACACATAGCAAAACCCATATCATTTTTGGTAAATTCTATGTATAAATTATCACTACGTTGTGTAGAACTAGATTCATGTTGATTAATTTGCCCTTCTAGTTCATAAATAATATGTTCATCTGATGGAAATATATTTAAGGTTGCTTTATATGTTTCAATGCTAGATAATTTAATTCTATGATTTAATTTAATTAAATGAGAGTATTTAATTTCTTCTAGATTTCCAAAATATTTTTTACCAATACTTTTACCATCAATTACTAATTCAAACAAATAACGACTAGTTTCATTATTTGGATCAGAAAATCCATGACTATTTCTTGCATATTTAATATTAATAGGCTGTGTCATATTATTTAATGTAATTATAGTATCTGACATTCTATTATATTAACATAATATAAATATTTTTTAAAATTAATTATTATGAAAATATCTAAACTTGATATAAAGCCTATTAATTTTAATTAAGGTAAAATTTTTTTCAATCATTATTTAAATGCCAAATTCCAAATGTTTATCATGTCATATCATAGGTTTAAATCCATATACTAAAAAGGAATTTAGTGATGGATTAAATAATAAAATATTTAATATTATAGATTTAGATATAATAAATCAAGAAATTCTTAGAAATCCAAATCTTGATAAATTGTATAGACAATATCAAAAATTAAAAGAAGATAAAAATGACAAGTTTAAAGAAGTGGATAAAAAAATGAGTCAATTTTGGGAAAAAAACTTTATTGAAGTAATTGAAAGCAAAGTAAATGAAGATAAAATGAATATATTAATTGGTCAAAATAACCATTATAAAAGTCTTGCAAGACGTGTAAATATTGAATGTACAAATAAATTTATTATTAAATCAGATGTTGATGAAGAAGTTAAAGCATGGATTAGGTATAATTTGGAAACTTATAAAAATGAAATAATTTCAGGAAATTTCCCATTAGATTATATTAATTACGAATATTTACACAAAAAGAGAGAAAACATTGAAACCACTTATAAAAAAATAGGTTATATTGAAAAAACATTAGAACAATTAAAAACAATAACTAATTTAATTGAAAATTCAACAAAAAATAATGGTGCAGAAATGTGGATAAGTTTAAAAGAACCATATAATGTTGGATCATTAATTCATCCAAAATCTAAAGATACAACAAATATTGCTAGTAAATTAATTGCTTATTCTGATCCAAATGTTGCATTATTAGGATCAATTAATTTTAATAATGATGAAGTTAAAAGAAATTATAATGGTAATGAAATAACAATAAAAGAATTAAAAGCAGAAGGAATGAAAAAATTAAAAACAAGAAGGTTTTTATATTTAGTAGATTCTAAAACTTTTATGCCTCATGAAAATGGAAATAATCATAAATTTTTTTCACAATTACCTGTTAAAATATTAGCTAAGGAAAAAATTAATAATTTATATGAATATTTTAATGGTTCTAAATAAAATACTTTATTAACAAAATAATATATAAAAACTTAGTTATATAATTTTATATATTATAAATGCAACCTAATAATCCTGTACAAAAAATATCTCATGATCATAGTTATCTAGAAAAAGTTGTTATGGAAAATAATGAAACTTTTGAAGTACTTGTAATTAAATCTGGTTCTATCAAACATCTTTCTTGGATGGATCCAGATTATTCCAAAAAACTAATGGAATTAGATCTATTTGAAACAGTTAAAACTAATGCTGATAATTTTTTAGAAGTTATAGCTACTAAATTAAATGTTAATAATTATAATGTTAAAGACTTACATGTTAAAACTGAAATAATTGGTGAAGAACCTTATTATTTATATGAAATGTTATACATTGATTTGGAAAAAGAAACTACTTTTCATAATGATAATAACCTAAATGAATTAGCTAGTTTAATTAATATTAATGGTGAACAAATTTATTCAAATGCTATAATATTTAGAAATCATTTACCGTCACTATCTGATTCAATGACATTATGTGATGTATCTAAAAAAGATATTGAGAGATTATTATTTGACAGAGTTCATACAAAAATCGTTACATGTGATGAAGGTAAATGGGTTGAAGATAGAGTTGTAGGTGATTTAAATAATTTTGCACAAATATTTTTTGATAATGAAAAGTATGAAAAATTAGAGATACCATTTTTAATGCATAATATTAATATTTGGTACACAACATCATTAGATGGTAATCATAGTTTATGTGGAAATCTAATTGATGATACAATTGATAAATGTATTTGGTTTAGTATGAAATCAGATGAATATAGAGGTAATTTATCATTAGATGAAGTTACCAAGATAATTCATTTGTCAACAGTATTAAAAAGTTATAAAACTCCAGAAAAATTTTTTGAAGAGAAAAATGATAGTATTGGTAGAAAAATAATTTATAATAAATATAAGGTATTAGATTATTTATATAATATCAGCTCAAATATTAAACAGACTTAAAATTATGAGTTTAAAAAACACAAATTTAATTAATATCTATTATTATTATAATGGAAGAATTTGATATAGATCTCAACGAAGAGGTTGGTACATCTGTTTCCGCACTTAAGAAAACAAATCAAATAGAAAATCACAATATTAAAAATACTGAAACTGATATAGATTATGATAAAATAATGGAAAATTTAAATAATTCAGAAATAAATTTAAATTCAACAAATGATAATATTAATAATATTAATAAAAATAAAGAAATAATACCAGATAATTATAATAATAAAAAAATTAATGTTAATTTAATCGATTTACCTGGAACAAAAAAAATAGCTAATCAAAATAATAAAAGTAATCAGTCAAATCAGGGTAATCCAATTAATATGAATAATTTTATAAAAACATTAGAGACAGACTTGGAAAATTTTAAAAATATAAATTCAAATAATAAATTTTATAATTATCAAAATAATAATGAACCACTTCCATCAAATTTAACAAAAAATATGATGATATCAAATAATTATGAAAAAATGACAGATGTTAATTATAAACCAGATATTAATATTAAGAATGAACCCAAGACTGAAATAGAAACAAAAACGAAGAAAATTATAAAAAAGATAGAAACTTTTGAATATAGGGATATAATGATATTCGTATTATTATTTATGTTATTAAATAACAAGTTTATTATTGAAATTATTTATAATAGATTTCCATATGTTAAAAATATAGAGAGTCCATATCCTAATTTAATAATTAGAAGTGTAATTTTTGGATTATTAATATATGGATTAAAAAAATTTAATTTATAAAAAAGATAATATCTAATTTCATATAATGAAACTATATATTATTTTACTATTAGCTATAAGTACAGTAATAGTTTTATGTTATTTGAATAAAAATCAACAAAATGAAAATTTTAGTAATTATACTTCCTCATGTGGTAATTATCCCGAATTATTAGAAAAGGTTATGAAAGAAAGAAATATGTCAAGCAATAAATCAGATTACGAATACTATATTCCATGTTCATATAATTCATGCGAAAAAGATATTTTAGCATTTGAAAATAAATTAAATGGTAAAAAATTATTTTTAATTGATGGATGTGATTGGATAGGGTCCAAGTTAGCATTATGGGAATTGTTAAAAGATGAATATAAGAATGAAGCATCTAAATATATGCCATCAACATTTTTATTGGAAAATAAAGCAGATCTTAATGAATTTCCTAAACATTATGAAACCAATAAAACAAAAAGACCAGATCAAATATATGTTCTTAAAAATTATGCTCAAAGACAAGAAGGCATTAAATTAACTAGAGATAAAAAAGAAATAATGGATGGTCTTAAAGATGGTTGGTATTTGGTACAAGATTATGTTTATAATCCATATATTATTTCCAAACGTAAGATTAATTTTAGATATTATTTATTAGTTGTATGTGTAAATGGTAAAATAGAAGGATATATTCATAAAGATGGTTTTCTCTATTATACACCAGACTTTTATGATGAACATGATATGGCTTTTAATAAACATATTACAACAGGTTATATTGACAGAAAAGTATATCAAGAAAACCCATTAACATTACAAGATTTTAGAGATCATTTAGATAAAAAACAAAATGGTTTAAGTAAAGTATGGGATGCTAGTGCAGAAAATTTAATGAATAAAGTAATGGTTGCTATTAGCAAAAAAATATGTAAAAATAAAAAATTAGGTAATCATGTTAGATTTCAATTATTTGGTTGTGATTTAGCACCAGATGCTAACTTGGGGGTTAAATTAATGGAAATTAATAAAGGACCTGATCTTGACGCAAAAGATGAAAGAGATAAACAAGTTAAACTTCAAGTACAACGTGATATATTTAAAATAATAGATCCATTAAAACAAGATGATTTAATAAATAATCGTTTTGTTAAAATATTATAAATGAAAATTATTCTATATTATAATATATAAATATTATAATATAAATGTCTAGAATTGATGTAGATATTAAAGTTAATAGCGAACAACCTAAAGAATCTAAATATGGTGATGACGAAACTTTTGAATCATGGGCTGATATAAATATATTCTTTCCTATAACAAATCAATTAGTTGACCCACTTTATTGTATGGGATTAACACCTAATATGGTAACAATTATTAGCACTATTTTTACATTTTTATCTATTTATTATTTACACTTAGGCAATAGATATTATGCATTTAGTGCTTATCTATTTGGATATGTATTAGATTGTGTAGATGGGCGTATGGCTAGAAAATATTCAATGGGTACTGATATTGGTATGGCCTTAGACTGTACTTCAGATAATGTATCAAATGCTGCATTATTTGCTTATATATTATTTAATAGACCTATGAATTTAACTAATATTGGATTATTATCAATGCTTTCTGTAATGTCGTATATGTTAGCAATTTCATTTGGTCTCAATGAAGCAATTGCATCATATGAATTAACTGGATCAGATAACTTTTATGAAAGACGTGTTAAACAATTAGAAGGAAAAGGATATGGATATGAAAAAGAATTATATAAATTGTTTTTATTAATAAATAAAGTATCTTATGAAACTTATAAAAAATACTTTCCAACATATGATAAAGAAAAAATAAATAAATGGTTAGGAATATTAAAACATTTTGGACCAGGTAATTATTGTTTATTTGTTGGATTATTATTATTATTTATTTAATTAAATTAAAGTAAAGTAAATTAATTGGTTTTATTAGTTGAACCGAAACCACCATCATTTCGTGTTGTTTGGCTTAATTCATTTAGTTCATCAATAACACATACTCTAATAGGTTGTAGATCAGGAGCAATTATTTGGAAGAATGAACCTGATTGAAATGTGTTATTAGAATCTGTAGAGAAATTACGTACTTTAGCTTTAAGATTACCGCGATAACCAGCATCAATAATACCAATTGAGTTGGCTAATTGAAAATCTGTATTTGCTAATGAAGACCTTGGTACCAAATAATAACTACTATATGTATTTGTTTCTATATTAATCATTTCACATTTAATTTGAAAATCAATAGTTCCGACTTGAAATTGTTTAATATCACACAAAGTTAAATTATACAAATCAATTCCACTATCACCTGCATGATTATTTTGAGTTTTATCGTCAGTATTACCATATTTGTTTCTATAAAAAGCATTAATATCAGTATTAGTTGTGCTAACTTTGATATTTAATTGATATTTAGTTTTTTGAAAAGTTGTCATTAATTATTTAAATTAATTAATTAATAATAACAACAATTATCAATTTTTATCTAATAAAGAAAATATTTATTTACTTTTGATGAAATATGTGGATGGTATTCAATAATTTCATTCCAATCTGTTTCTAATGGAAATTCAAAATTTTTTCGATATTTCATATAAACAATTTCTGGAACTGGAGATATTGGATCATTTGTATTTGGGTATAAACTTCTATATAAATTTAAATGATAAGATAATTCATAATTAGTTTTAACTAATATATACACAGTATTATATTTATATTTTTCAGCCAATAATTTTAATTCATTTCTTGATTGATTATTAAAATATAATCCTTCAATTAATACAGGTTCACCCAAATTCATAGAATCAATTAAATTTTTCATAAATTTATTATGTAATGTGTCTCGTGAAAATAACTTAAATTTAGATTCTTTAGTAAATTTTTTTGCCAAATGACTTTTGCCAGAACCTGGGTAACCACTTATTATAACCATTTTATTGGGTTCAGATTTAATATTTAATTTTGTATTTGAAGAATTATTATCTAATTGATATCCAGTAAGATTAAAACTTTCTTTTTTTGTCACATCTAAAAAATATTGTTCGGGTGTCATAAATTTAATTTTTAAATTTAATGCAAATTTTATATCAGTATCAAATTTATCATTTGATCTACCAGCCATATCTCCAACATAAAATGATTTTGTTTTATCTATATTAATTTTTAGTATATTTTTAAGATAGTTCCACATTTCAATTCTTGGTTTTCTATAGATGTCATCTTTTAGTGCTGCCATTAATATAAAATTAATATCTAATTGTTTTTTAATATTATTTATTTTATCTTGAAAATCATTAACTGTCATACCGTGTTTTTCTAACCCTTTTTGATTAGAAAATATTACAATCAAAAAGTTAGAATTTTTAGATAGTTCTATTAGTTTGTTTTTAATTTCTCCATTTAAAAATTGCCAATCATTTTTATTTTTTGGAAAAACATTTCCAGATTTAGTTTTAATTATAGTATAATCCAAATCAAACCCTGCAATTGAATATTTTTTATTTGGATCAATATAATTGTAATAGTTTAAATACAATATACTTGACATTATATATTATTATAATACAGTAAATATATCAATTATAAACGTTATCAATTTTTATCAACAATTGCATAACTAAAGATTTAAAATATTTTTTTCTAATTTATTTTATATAAAATGTTTAATAAAGAAATATCTGAAAATATAACCATTAAAGTTGATAATTTAAGATTACAATTAAGTAATGATAAACAAAGTTATCAAGTTGTTGGTTACTATGATTTTCCAACTAATATAATTATTCCAACTAATTATAATGGTATTGACATTACAACAATTAATTCGAATGCATTTTATAATTGTGAATCATTACAAACAATTGAATTATCTGATAATATTACATCAATTGGAGATCTTGCTTTTTTTAACTGTTATAAATTACGTAAAATCAACATAACTCGTAATATTAAAGAAATAGGAAAATCTGCTTTTGTATTATGTGATATATTACTTTTAATTTTAGATAACAATAAAAATTTTATCATTAATGATAATGTTTTATTAAACAAATCAAGTACAAGAATATATACTTTATTATCTACATTTAATAGCAAAATTTACACAATTCCTGATTCTATAGTATCAATTGATCCAGGTGCTTTTATTAATGGTAATTTAGATAATATTGTTGTATCATCTAAAAATAAAGCCTTTAAAACTAACTCAGATAATACTATATTATATAATAAAGATGGTAGTACATTAATTTATGCTACAAATTCAATATCAGATGATTATACTATTTCTTCTATTGTTAAAAATATTGGAAAGTTAGCTTTTGTTAACAATGATAATATTAATAAAATAACAATTCCATCAACTGTAATTAGTATTGGTGATTTTGCATTTTACCAATGTTTAAATTTAATAAATATTAATGTTAACTCACATAATAAAAAATTTTCAAGTGATTTAGATGCTATTTATAACAAAGATAAAACAGAATTAGTATTATATTATAATAATAAAAATGAAACATTTTCTATACCATCTAGTATAAAAACTATTAATAGCTTTGCTTTTAGTACTATTCCTGTTAATGCAAATATGCAATTAGTTATTACTATACCTGATTCAGTTACAAAAATTAACAAATATGCTATATTTAATAACAAATCTATAGATAATTATAATATCACCTTACAATTTGAAGGTGAACCACCAAAATATGAATCAAATATTTTTATTAATTTAGAAAATGTTCAAATATTATATAACTATGATTTTATCAACGTATGGCCTGAATATTATTCAGATGTATTTACAAGATTAAACTTCTCACATAGTATATTAAGTACTGATATTAACAGTGTTTGTATTGGAGATTTATATTTAACTGTTGATAAATCTAATAGTTTTTATATTGTAACATCACTTAATGCAAAACCCAGTACAACTGAACTTTCAATACCCAAACAACATAAAGGTTTACCAGTTACTATGATATATTTAACATCAACTGTTGCTAATAGTGAAATAACTAGCATTTATATTCCTGACAGTATTAAATATTTAGATACTATGATTTTCACACTTTGCACAAATCTTCAAACAATTAATATTCCTGATAGTGTTAGATATGTTATTTCAACAAATGTACCTGTTATGAATAAAATTGTTGACCACCCAATATTAAAATCACGTTTATTTTTAGGTTGCCCTGCACTTAAGAAAATAGTAATGTCTAATAATCAACCTATATTTAGTACTAATGATGAAGGTACAATATTATATAATAAATTAAAAACTACCTTAATATGTGCATTATCAAATATTGATGGTAGTGTTGAAATACCTTCAACTGTAACAACTATTGAATATCATGCTTTCAGTGGTTGTTCAAGTATTACTAATATTGTAATACCAGATAGTGTAGAATCAATTGGTTATGGTGCATTTAAAAATTGTTTTGGTCTCAAATCAATAACAATACCCGAATCTGTTAAAGTTATTTCAGATATGGTATTTTCAGGATGTATGAATTTATCAAAAATAAATGTTGATTCCAATAATACATATTATTTAACAGATAGCACAAACACAGTATTATTTAATTATGAAAAAACAAAAATAATTTACTGTTGTAAAACAATTTCTGGAAAATACATTGTACCAAATACAGTACGTAATATTGATAATTCTGCATTTAGTGATTGTAGAAATTTGTTAAATGTAGAATTTCCATTAGGGATTAAATCAATTGGTCGTAATGCATTTGAAAAATGTATAAGCTTAACTAATATTAAATTACCACAAAGTATAGTTAATATTGATTTAGCTACAACTTTTAAAGATTGTATTAATTTAGAATCAATAAATATTCCAGATAATATAAATATTGATAAATATACAAGAGAAGATTTTTCATTACTTGATTATGATGAAAATAATAACAGATTTACATTTTACGATAATGATGTTTATTCATTACTTAATATTGGTAACTATTTTATTGGTTGTATTGGATTAAAACAAATTATTGTTAACAAATCAAATAGTAATTTTACTGTAATGAATGAAGGAACACTTTTATTAAATAAAGAAAAATCTATTTTATTATTTTGTGTACCAACACTTGAAGGTGAATTAGTTGTTCCATCTACTGTAATTGCTATTGCTAATAATGCTTTTAAAAATTGTTCAAATTTAACTGATATAGTAATTCCAAAGAGTGTTAAATCTATTGGTACTATTGCAAATGCTATAGACTTGTCTACAATTTACAAATTATCATCAATGTTTCAAAACGACAATTCAGAACAAACAAATAATAAATTTATGAGTATTAATGAACGTGTTATGAATATTGTAACTAATCAAGTTCGTAATACAGTTAAACAAAATGCTAAACATACAATTAAAACAATCATGAACTCTTCATCTAAATCATTATTATCTACATTAATATCACCATTTTCATCAGTTACTGACTTTGTTTTATCTAAATATAAAATATTCTCTATATATAATCCACTTGTTTTTGAATCATGCTTGAAATTATCAAGTATTAAAGTTGATCCTAAAAATAATACATTTTCAACAAATGATGATAATACAATACTTTTTAATAAATTTAAAGAACAATTATTATTTTGTGTTCCAACATTAAAAGGTAATGTTATAATACCCCAGTCTGTTAGTTTGATAATGAATTGTGCATTTAATAATTGCGCTGATATAACAAGTATTAATATACCACCATCCGTTAATTATATTACACCATTATTTCCATATGTATTATATATTTTACAATTAGCACTTGCAAACATCGTTAATTTTGGTAACTATTATATTAGCAATTCTATATCTAACACCGCTAATAACTTGATTAAAAATACAAGAAGTGTTAATATAAAATCAGTTGTTTCTCGTATCAAAAAAATTAATTATAATAATATAAATATATCAGAACACGTTTTTCCAATACTTAATAAATACAATATCACAGCAAAAGTTACATCATATAATAATTATTCAACTATATTAAGCAGCTTAAGCTCTAATATTAATAACGTTAAAATTAATAAAGTAATTTATTTAATACTAAGTATATTAAATGGTGCTGATTATGGAAGTATTATACAACACTTGAATTTATTAATGAAAGTTGTTGGATTTAATGTTGACTTGTACAAAATAACTGGATATTTTGTTGGTTGTACCAGCTTAAAATCAATTACCGTAGAAAATAAATCTACATCATTTAAGACTAAAGAAAATGGCACAGTTTTATTTAATAATGATTTTACTTCTCTTAATTTATGTGTATCATTAAAATCAGGTGATTATAAAGTACCAACAAGTGTTATTTCTATTGAATCAAATGCATTTAGTGATTGTTCAAATTTAACATCAATTGCTATACCAGATACTGTTACTAATATATCTTTTAACGCATTTAGCAATTGTAGTAATTTACAAAACATTACTGTTAGTAAAAATAATAATTTTTATTCATCTGATGGAAGTGCTATTTTTAATAAAGATAAAACCAAATTATTATTCTATGTAAATGGTAAAAATAATAAATACACTATTCCATCATCAGTTACAACAATTTCATCATATGCTTTTACATCATGTAATAAGCCACTCGAAGTTAAAATACCAGCAAATGTTGCATTTATTGAACAAAACGCCTTTTATAATTGTTCTAACCAAATTTCATTATTTTTCTTAGGTAATCCACCTGCAACATTATTTTATGAAAATTCTGGAATATTTAATAATGAATTAACTGTTAAACATAAAATATACTATCAATCTTCTAATAATAATTGGGGTAAATTATTTTATCATACTGAAACAGAACCACGTAATGTTAAATCATCTGATGTTAAATCAACCGAAAATTACTTTAAGGAATTAAGTGTTAATGAAGTTAATAATGATGATGATGATAATGAAAGTATGTTTGAAACAAATACAGAAATATCACAAGCCGACTATAATACTGAATTAACTGAAACTGAAACAGTAGATGAAATTAGTAAAAATATCGCCAAAAATAACTTTATCGTTAAGATGACTAATAACAAACAACGTACAGCACTAATTAATAATTTATTGAAAATTAATAAATTAAAGTAAACAATTATAAGATAAAAAATTGAATAATTTTATTTAAATACATAATATTTAAATAATTTTAATGGAATTCGATAAAATTGAACACGATATTATTAAATTTTGGTTGGAATACCAATTGCACGAAAAAATCATTGAATCGCGTGTTTCCAATCAAAAATGGGAGTTCCTTGATGGACCTCCTTTTGTTAATGGTGTTCCTCATCACGGACATCTACTTGTTTCGTCTATCAAAGACACAATGGCTCGGTATATGAGTCAAAAAGGTTATGATATCAGTTATCAAATTGGTTTTGACTGTCACGGTTTACCTTTGGAACAAGAAGCTGAAAAAAAAGTTGGTAAAGTTAGTCCAAATGATTCTATTGAACGATTGACAGAATTTAATGATCAATGTAGAACAATTATTTCAAATTGTTCTGAAATTTGGTATGACAAATTAGGTCGGCTTGGTCGTCAATTTGATAAATCACAAACTTATTATACTGCTGATTTTAAATTTATGCAATCATTGTGGTGGTCATTCAAGACACTTTGGGATCAAGGACTAATTTATTGTTCTAAAAAAGTTATGCCATATTCACCCCTATGTGAAACACCACTATCTAATTTTGAAGCTAATTCTAATTATCAAGAACGTACAGATATTTCTGTTTATGTTAAATTTAAATTAGTTGATTCAGATCAATGTGTTTTAATTTGGACCACAACACCTTGGTCACTATTTGCTAATCAAGGTATTTGTGTAAATCCAACATTAACTTATCAATTGATTGAATTAACCACCAATAATTCGGTTGAAAAAATTTGGCTATGTCAAGAAGCTATTGAACGTCTTTGTATCGGCGAATTTTCTAGTTTTCAAATTATTAAATCAGCACTTGGATCCGAATTAGCTGGTCTTTATTATGAACCTATTTTTAAACTAGATTCTAATAATAATTTTCAAAATTATAAAATTTATGCGGATACATATGTCCAAAATACAACTGGTACCGGGTTAGTTCATCTTGCTCCTTTGTTTGGAGAAGATGATATGCGCGTGATGAAATCTAATGGTTATCTAGACGAATACTTGCCTAGTTATCTGGTTGATTCTCAAATTAAATTTACTTTTGATTTTGTATTAGGAGTATCTAACACAACTAACACAACTAACACAACTAACACAACTAACACAAACATTAAAGGCAAGTTTGTTATGGATACTTCAACTGACATTGTTATTTATCTTAAAAACAATAAACATGCACTTCGTTCGGAAAAAATTAAGCATTCGTATCCTTATTGTTGGAGAACAGATTATCCACTTGTATATTTGGCAACCGATGCATGGTTTATGAATGTTCAAAAAATTATCCCAGAATTAATTGAGAATAACAAGAAAATTCACTGGTACCCAGAAAATGTCGGGACTGAACGTTTTGCAAATTGGATTAAAGATTCACCTGATTGGTGTCTTAGCCGAAATCGTATTTGGGGAACACCCATTCCTGTTTGGGTTTCAGATACTAATAAAAATGATATGATTTGTATTGAAACTGTTGAACAACTTGAAAAACTATCTGGTAAAAAATTTAATGATCTTCATTTGGATAAGATTGGTGATATTACATTTACTATTGGAACATCTACATATCGGAGAACATTTGGTGTTCTTGATTGTTGGTTTGAATCTGGTATGGCTGGATTAGCTCGTTATGGTTATCCCGAGTGTATCGGTAAATCATATCCAGTTGATTTTATTGCAGAATCTGTTGATCAAACACGTGGTTGGTTTTATACTCTGAATGTCCTATCTACCGCTCTTAATCATGAACCTGCATTTAAAAAAGTAATTGTTAGTGGACTAATTCTGGCAGCAGATGGTAAGAAAATGTCAAAGCGATTGGGTAACTATACTCAACCAGATAATATTATTGAAAAATATGGTGCAGACATTTTACGTCTATACTTGATTGGTTCACCAGCTTCCAAAGCTGAGTCATTCTGTTTTAAAGATTCGGATCTTGCAGAAATCACACGCAAATTTTTACCATATTATAATGCTCATTTATTTTTGAAAGAATGTTTAACCAATGCATCAAATGTATTTGGTAATTTAGATTGGATTGGTAATTATGGTGTTTATAAAAATTCTAATAATAAAATTGATTTGTGGATTACAAATAAATTTATGGAATTTTCCAAAAATATTTATACTCATATGGAAAAATTAGAATTAACTCATGTACCAAATCTTATTTATCAATTCTTTGATAATTTATGTAATGTATTTATTAAACTTAGTCGTGAACGGATGAAATGTTTGCATACAGAACAAGATTGTAAAGAATCTCTAGGAACACTCCATATGATTTTGTCTAAAACAAATATTCTGTTAGGACCTTTTGTGCCTCATATTGCAGAATATTTTAATATGCAATTACATAATATTGTGTATAATTCATATACTAACTATACTAGTGTTCATTTGCATATAATTAATATTGATGATAGTCTTAATTATAAATTGGATGAAACTATTTTAAATGGATTTTATTCTGTTAATGACTTTCTGGAAACTGTTAGAAGCCTGCGCCAACAACATAATAAGCCAATTTTTTATCCACTTAAAATGATTGAGCTCTACACACCCAGTCATAATATTAGTGAATTTGAAGATATAGTATGTAATGAACTTAATATCAAGAAACTAATTATCAAATCAACTGAAGATTTACCAAAAACGTATCGAGCACTTAGAGGAAGTCTTGGTAAAGTATTTAAGAAAGAGGCAAATCAATATGCTAAGTTAATTGAAAGCGGTGATGTGTTATGGGAAGGTTGCTCACCTGATTACTACACTTTTGAATATAATATTGAAGACAAGCCAGGGATGGTTGGAGCCAAGTTTAATTATTTGGATTCAACCAATAAACTTAATCAATCTGTTGTATATTTGAATATTGAAACATCTGAACAAAGTGATATGGAAGCGGAAGTTAACAATATTAGACGTCAAGTTAATATACTACGTAAAGATATGGGCTTGAAATTGTTTAATAAGGTAGAAGTTATTTTTGAGACAAATGATTACTGGTCTCATATTAATGATGAACTAATGGAATTACTATCAAATCGTCTGGTTGCATCAATTCATTTTGAAGATAAACTAGATGATTATAAATTAATTCAAACATTTAATGGTAAAGAATTAAAGGTGAAAATCAATGTAATCTAATAATACCTATTTATTTTATAAAAATTGAATTTTGGTATTTTTAATTAATTATCAGATTATATTTAATGGGTAATTCAAATTCAAGTTTCGATAGTCGTGGGTACAAACAAGAAGCAGCTGTAAATTCATATTATAATAGCAACAAGAGTGATCTGTCATGTGGAGGGAAATATAATGAAAGACAAATTAAAGGAAAACTACGTGATGAATATAATAACTCTAATAGTTATTCGCGGAATAATAATTATGTAACATCTTTTGATGCATCGTATAAAAGTAATAATAGTTATCAAAAAGCATCTAATTATTTCCGGAATAATTAAATAATAATTGATTTATTAAAATATTCAGATGGTTTTAAAATATTTTCATTAGGATAACCATATGAATTACATACAAATGGAATATTGTTTATTAATTTATTTGATGGAGTATGTGTGTGCCCATAAATCCAACATTTTATTTTATCTTTATTTAGTTCAATAAAATTATCCATTGGACAATAAAACCATTGATTATAATTAGACATGTATGAAT
>JACCDO011097755.1_pt1 | contig 15584 bp, 17 predicted proteins | sample 7446101 | NCBI WGS metagenome assembly JACCDO01 (sample SAMN15323440, study PRJNA562643) | freshwater metagenome | isolation source: river surface water | place: USA:Blue River Watershed | collected 2017-08-16
AACTTTACTTTTGAACTCTTTCCAGAATCTTATTCACTGCACTTTCAGGCGTGATTGGATCAAAAGGCATTACCCTCAGAGCTTTAGATTGCCAATCTTGCCAAATAATTCGAATGGCACTAACAATCGATGAAACATCTAAAGTATGGCTTAAATAGGCATTACGGTCCGATAAAATTTGATCTAACTGCTCATTACGATTAGTGACGGCCAAAATTGGTCTATTTGTCCAGTAATAATCATATAGCTTTGAAGGAATGTATTCAGCACACCATTCGTAATTGCCATGCAAACCAAGTAAAACATCGCTGGTACGCATTAATTTCATGATTCGCTCACGCCCTGTTTCACCTGTAATGTTGTCATTTTCAATCCGTCCATGAGCTATCACGACGGACTGCATTGATAAACGCTCAGTAGTTTCTTTTGAAACATTATCCAAGCCTGCGCCATAGACATGAACCTTGATTTTATTTTTGGCTTCAGGCACTTCTTTAAAAAAGAGATATAAAGCTTCCAAAACAGGGCCAATTGATCTGTCATGCGCCAATGATCCAAAATGACACAGATTAAGATGTTGTCCATATTGATGCATAGAAGGCAGTGCCTCATGGCAGCCTGGTGGCTCAGCACCAGGAAAAACAATAAAGCCCTTATCACCCAACTCTGGATGACGATGCTTGGCATACTTTAGCGCACCCTCAGTAAACCACCAAATATGGTCAGCATTTTTACAAATTAGACCTTCTAATTTTTGTAAAAAACGAGCATCCTTTCGCTTTCTAGGACTGGTACCATCATCAGCTTCATCATCACGTATCACCATCGGATCATGTATTTCAGCTATCCATGGCAATCCGGTAAATTTTTTAATGAGCCAAGCAGCATAGTGAGCCGACCAAGCGCCACCAGACGAGAAAATTAAGTCAACTTTACCTTGTTTGACCAGGATAATTCCTTTAATGGCAGCCGGCAAAGACCAAGAAGATTGACTAGATAGCCCAAACAGTAAGCGCTCGATGGCAATAAATGGCAATAAAAGTAAAGAAACTAACGGGGTTAATAGTTTGTATAAAAGACCTCGCCCATAATTAGTTGCAACCCAGTGACGAAAATCAAAACGCAGGCCCGCAGGACCCCATGGCAATAATTGGTAATGTGGAAAGCGCATATCTTTCTCACCGGTTACAGCACTCAACACCATCGGAGAAATCCCCCGGGAGAGAAAATAAGGAATTTTATCGGTTACAGTCAAGCTAGAAGCTCGACCATCCATATTAAAACCATGTGAGAGTATTAACCAACGATATTTCATATGAGCATTGTACTCAGAGGATTTTCTTCAATTTAAGATCTTGAATAATTTCTTCGACAACCCTACTCGCATAAGTTTCAGCTTTAAACGGCAGAACTTTGTCGCTTCTCAAGAAATCATAAATAGCACCTTGATATCTCTCATAAACTTCAGATGGCATATTTTTTAAAAACTGATGCAAAGACGCTTGGTTAGCAAAATCTCTTCGATCTATAAAGCATTCTTTAGGAATAAAGTCTAAGATATTTTGTGCCCCCCAGTAAATTGGAACGCAACCATACATCATGGCATCAAATATCTTTTCAGTAATGTAATTTTCGAGATTTTTTGTGTTTTCATAGCAATAGGCAAACCTACTATTTTTGTAAACATCGCCTTTATCAATGACTGACCCTCGATAGCTTGGAAACGGTTGATAGCCAAATAACTGGCTTGCTAATCGTTTATACCTTCGAACGAATTTATCTTTTCTCGTAAATCCAGCCTTTGGTTTATCCCATCCACGCCCATATAAACCAAAGTCTAAGGGGGCATTTTGCTGATACCATTCAATAACTGCAAATCTCTCCTCATATAAATCATCTTCACTGGCGACAGGAAAACGTTTATTAGCATTAATTAGACAAGAGAACATCTTTCTATCAACAAAGGAATTAAATTCATGTAATTTAATTTCATTGGGAACCATTAACCAAATTCCATTTTGCTGATCCGCAATAAGCCGATCCCAAGCAAATACTTTTGAGAAATTATGACAATACTCAATATCTCTGTTTAGTAAATTGATAGTTGGGTTTTCTTGAGCCAGAAAAAATTTAGGCAAAGAGTCATAGGGAATTTTTTGACCCTCTGAATAAATCTCAAATGAAATGTTCTTACCTAAATTTAAGTCTGAGGTATTAAGTTCGACACCATGAGTTAAAAAAAGGTGGCGAATTAAACGAAAGGTATAAGTTGGTCCATAAAAGTTAGAAGGATTTTTTTCAGCAAACAGAGAATTATTGGAGTGTCCTTCTGCATGAATATTGGCATAAATCACATCTACCACCTACTAACATTTTCAAATAAATTTAAACACTTCCAGTAAAGTCTGACTTTCAATTTATTGCCAAGATGGCAGTAATGATCTAGCCTTAACCATCTATAAATACGATAAGAAGACATATATTTTTTTAACGTATCTGCCTGCCTCACCTTTCCCTGCGTCTGTAAAATTTGAGGTAAATTTTTCTTGTATATAAAAAAACGATAATCACTCAATAAACCTCTGCCATATTTATCGATATTTTTTTTAATAAAAGCTAGAAACTTGAAACGATCTCGCCTTGACTCCGTCAAACTATCATTACTATCATGTAATCGATAAATCATTAAGGGCTCATTAATCCATACAATTTCGCCAGAAGATGCAACACTCAACAACCAAGTCACATCACCATACTTACCCCAACCAGGGTCAAAATGAAGCGAATGAATACCTGATTTTTTATAAATATAAGATGGAAATGGTGCAACTCCCAGTTGATGCCTAGAAAAATATTTCTCCGCCAATTTTTTAGGAGTAATACCGACTGTATACAATCCAACAGACTGAAAAAAAGGTTTTCCACAAACTCCATTTTTTTCAGCTATTGCATTAACTCCAAAAGCTACGGCATTTGGAAATAAATTCTGTGCCTTAAAGAAATTTTCAGTAAATGCAGGTAACATCAGATCATCATCATGGAAGAAGCAAAAATAATCTGAGGAAACCTCATTCAAGCAGACATTTACATGTTCTAGGGCAGGCAACACCTGAGGACGCTTAACATAAATCACTCTTGAAAGAGCAGAGTTATTTTTTATATTTGATCGAATTAAATCACCTAAACCATTATCATCAGAGTTATCTGAAACAATTAACTCAAAATTTTGGCTAGGTTGGCCCAATATTGACAAAATCGCTTCAAACGCCTGGTTCGTGCGATTATGCGTTAGAAGAGTGATAGACAAAGTAGTCAAGCAGAAGTTTTCTTTTTGTATGTTAACGAAACCTAGCAAGAAATCTTTTAACTTTTCTTAAAACTCTTGAGGAAAAAGATTTGCGCAACGCATGAGCACCGTAATCAGAATCGGAATCCCAGTTCGACTGAAGAAGATAACCCATATAATTTCGACTCAATGAAGCTGTAGTTTCTCCACCTCTTTGGGCATAAAAGTACTGCCAATCATAGTGATATACCTTAAAAAGTGGCTCCAAAGGCAATAGCGGTATTGACTTAAACTTCAGTAAAGCCTCTCCGTACCAATGAAGTTCACTCGGATACGATTTAATTGCATCCCAAATAGAAATTCCATGTGGCTTTAAGTAATTCTCGTCTAGCGCTCGCCAAACTTCAGATGACCAAATAACTGGGGTAGGCCCAAAGTCATAATTGGGGCCACCCCGATTAAACTCATGCTTTAATGTTTGACACACCTTATTGAAATTATCAATTACTTTAGTAATTTTTTTATTCGATGCAATTTGCAGCAACTCTTTATTCTGGTGAATAACTGTAAAAGGATTCCCATCGAAATTTAAAAAATCGCTGAAATAAAAATTTCTAATAAAAATACTCTCAGAGTCAATGCATAAGTAACTCATTGGAAGATCATCAAAGAGCCTCCAAAACTCGCTCTTAATCACTTGTTGAGATAAACGCCCATCCCATGAGTAATAAGTCTCTAAACTAGATGCGGGATTTAATTGAATAATTTTTTCATCAGTTAACCAATTGATAGCGTTCGAATTTTCAAGTTTAGATCGAAATTCAGCTAAATCTTTTTGTGGCACTGATAGATAAAATGGGATTTGATCACTATTATATTTTTGAATACTCTCCCAAAGTAAACGTACACGATTCAAATCACCCAGGTAGGATTTGCAAAAAAGATAAAAGGGGGGCTTTGAATTCATAACCAACCTAGCAATCTTTTCTTCTAATTTTCTTTTTTATAAAATACTTAATAAGACGCCTTAAGGATAAAGATAAATTAAAAACCTTTGGAGATTTACTCCAAGGATTTTTTAAATCTGTATAAAACGGAACTTCTGCAGGCGTCAAATTTTTGGGGAAGCTCGGATTTATATCCAACTCACATACCCTCCCTCCCCAAAACTGTGGTAAATCCATTAATAAATTTTTCAAATCAACCCCATCAGAGTCTTGATAACTAAACTTTGAAGATATGGGATTAATATTGACATATTCGGGTTTATTTTCATGATACCCATATCTAATTTTTATTTTAGATTCAAAAAAACCGTTAGGAATAAACAAAGGGGGTACTTTTTCAGCAATATGCATATAACCATCATAATGGCGACAGAACTCCACCTTAGGAATCACCATAACATGCGAATAAGTGTCTTTTAAATAAAACTCAGTATCCTCCGGTCTTATTATTCGACCGCGTTGCTTTGATTCCCCAAATATTTTCTTTAGGTCACCAAATCTATATATATGCAAGGAATCTAGTAACATTTTATTTAAAGATATTACATATGAATATTCTGTTTCATACAAAAGTTTGGGAAATACGTTGCCATACGCCCCCCATTCATGATGTGATGGCTTGAAAAAATTTTGACACTCCGTATAGTGAGAATAAGGAATTGATACAAATGTGGCCCCCGTTCTCTCAGCCGCGTCGTCGGCATCCTGAATCACATTGAGTAATGTTTTTGAACTACCAATAAATGGATGATCATTATTAGGCGAAAAGAAAATCCATGCATTATCTTCAAGCCCCAATCCATTAAGAGAGTCATAGTACTTTTTAGCAGTATCCGATCTTTCCCTCTGGATATCAGCCTCTGGGAAATAACCAGCCATCTCATCATAAATTGAATCATGGATGGAATTTTGACATTCAATCCGAATGGTCACGGACTTCCAATCTATATCTTTATAACTAATTAGGCTATAGCGAGTGATATCAAACTTTGTTTGATACTTATATGCTTCTGCGGAAGATCTGATTTTATGATCTACGTTAAATCTGCGCCTATCACCCCGCAAATAAATTCCTAGTGGGGCATCCTCAATAAATACATCAAAAAATAGATGTAAATTCATGATTATCTTTTTTGAAATAAATTGAGATCATCAGGCGTTCCCAACCCGTGCATACCATTTCCGAGGCCACCTATATTAAAGTACTTGATTTTTTTTCCAAGCTCAATCATTTCATTGTAGGCCGGCGCCACATAAAACTCATTATTTACCCGAAAGTTTCGAGCAATCATAGCTTCTGCAGCACTCACAAAATCCGAGCCAAATCGATAGTTATAAATTCCAACAGTTGCCTCATCAGAAACTACTTCTTTTTCAACAACCAAGGTAACTTCATCTTCTTCATTCAACTTAACAAACGACCACTTATTGTCATAAGCTTTCATTGTCATAATTAAGCCATCGGCAGCAGACTTCTGCAAAAAAGCCAAATACTCATTAATATCCACATCAACATACTGATCACAATTTGCAATCATTAATTGGTCAGAGTTATCAATTAATTCCTTTGCTAATAGAACCGTACAGGCCGCCCCTTCTGTAACTTCATCAACCTCTATAATTTTGCAACCAGGCGCCTTATTCTCTAATAAATCCTCAAGATGATACTTTTTCAAATGATTGGCTTGACAAATAAAGATAAAGCGATGTTTGGTGGATGGTTTTAAGTTATCAATCACCACCTCAATCATTGGCCTGCCATTGACGGAAATCAATGGCTTTGGGTCCTTATAACCAGCCCGAGAAAAGCGACTTCCATTACCAGCCATTGGTATAACTATATTGATCATTAAGAATTTCCTGGGTATTTATCATTATTTGCGCCAGGATATTTAACAACGGTTGTTGTCACATCTGTTAACGCCAAAAAATCTGTTGACTCATTAGGCTCAATTACAATGATTGAGCCAGAATCGTAAATTACACCATTCATCTTTACTTGACCTTCTGTGATCACAGTAATTTCAGTGGCTATCTTATGATAGTGTGAATTTTCATAATCACCTGCTTTATATTTTTTTACCGCAACCTCAACATCAACTGTAGATAAGATTGTTGGTTTAAAGTTTCCTACAAACCAACCTTTTATCATATCTTCAAGTCGAAATAACTTCACTTAAATACCTCTTCCATATTGGGACTCATACTCTTCAATTTTTTGCGGACTGTAAAAAGTATGATAGCTCTCATTAGCAATTTCATAGTGCCCCACTTTTTTATTTATAAGTACATACTCGTTAAAAACTGGAGAAATATAGTATTTACCATCCACACTTGAACCATGCCGAATAGAGCTCATTCCACACTTAACAAAATCCAAGCCACTCTTATACATGTATAGACCTGCAATGGCGTGTTTGCTAATTGGTCTTTTCTCAGCGGTCTCAATAACTTGATTACCGCTCCCAACTCGGACATATGACCAGCGCGGGTGCACCGAATTAAAAGTCAAGCATGCCGCATCCAAGCCGCTATTAACGAAATCTTTTAATTGATAAGAAATACCTGCATCAAATACCTGATCTGCATTGGAGATTACTAGAGGCTCTGCATGATTAATATATTCAATGGCCAACAATACACTGCACAATGCACCCTGAGTATCAGAACGTAACTTAACAATCTCTGGCTTACATGGGCTAAGTAAACTAAGAGTGTTATCAAGATGGTATTTATCACACTCATCCTGTTTCACTATAAAGATAATTTTTTTAAATTCAGTTTCTCTAGTTAAGTTTTCTATAACATGTTGAATCATGGGCTTACCCATAATTTCAATAAGTGGCTTGGGATAACCATACTCTTCAATGTTAAAAAATTTTGAATTTGATGCAATTGGAATAACTAAATTCATGATTGATTCTCAATTTCTTCAATTCGATTAGTTATATTTTCCAAAGTAACGTCATTAACATCACCAACAACCAAAAGATGTGCGCCTGAAGCTTTTGCGGCCTTGATGCCATTTTCATTATCTTCAAGAATTAAACATTCCTCAGGCTTGAACCCTAAACGAGTAATAGCAGTTATGTACATCTCTGGATTAGGCTTAGATTCTTTAACATCTTCATTTGATATATAGAAGTCAAAGTAATCTGTAATTGCAGCCCTCTCAAAAAGAACATCCATAGTTTTACGAATTGAATTTGAGCAAACCGCCATTTTATAGCCACGTATTTTCAAATTAGATAAAGCATATTGGTGATTAAATGTAGGCTTACATTTTGCATATCCCAACTGAAAAGTGAATTCCTGCTTCATGTCATTAATAAAATTATGGAGTGCGCCGGGTAACCCGCGTTCCAAAGTCAACATTTCAAGCTTCTTTTTAGTTGGCAGCCCATCGTAAGTTACTAGATGATCATATCGACTAATTTCCATGCCGAACAAAGATAACGCCTGATTAAGTGCTTGGTAATGCCAATCTTTTGCATCGATCAAAACACCATCCATATCAAATAAAATAGCTTTTACCTTAGGCATCAAAGAATTCCTTAGCCTCCAGTGGAAAATCTGTGCAAATTGACACCATAGAATTTTGATGCAATTGATTATCCTTCAAAAGACGCCACAACTCTAGGTGAGGCCTTCGATGTAGCTCCGGTGAGACAATGGCAACCTGCTTTTTCAAATTAAGTAAATTTTGAATAAGCGCCATGTCATACCATTCAGTTTCAAATGCATCCAACCAAACCCCTTGACTACTCTGTAAAAAAGCTGGAGTTGTTTCATGCTCACTTAGGCGGGTATATACTGGAATTCTCTCTGTCAAATACCCTCTTGTATCAGGAACTGACATATCAAACACAAAATAATCAGTAATACCAGATTTGCTAATGAAATCCTTTATCAAAAAATATAGTCCATCAGATTTGATATTCAGTGCCATTGGAGCTGCAACTGGATTTTTCTTATAAAGGTCTATGAATTCCTCAATCGTCATACTTCCGTCGATAGGAATATCATGGGAAATCACCAAATGGCCATTTAAATCTCGAAAATCACTTTCAATACCAAAACCATTCTCAAGAGCTCTCTTAAATGCAATTGATGTGTTTTTTTCACATTCTTTATGCCAAAATCCCCGATGAGCAATTATTCGAAAATTTCCCACTACAATCCTCCAGCGATCTGCAGCTCAGATTGACTAGCCACCAAGCCACAAACCAAAGGATCTAAAGCTTTAGGGCTAATCCTAGTCAAAAGATGCGGAGCTAGTGTTAGCGACTCTAATAACCAACTACCAAATCCCGCATCTAACAAGTGATCCTCAACCGTAATTAAATGTTCAAATTTTTCGACCTGTCTTTTTTGGTCACTTTTGCAAGTCATACCCCATAAAGGCAAGCTATACAAATCATAATCTTGATACTTACCAACTTGCTGCCAATTATGAGCAATTTGCAAACCATTTCCTGTCGTAAGAATGGCTTTCGATGCAAGATTTTTCTTATTAGACAATCTTTTCCATAGGCCAGGCTCAAGGTTAGGAATAGAGTCGTGCAAACATACTTCACCCGCTTTTCCCAATCGCAAATAAGAGGGTTGAGGGTGCTCTGTTAAATAGCGAAGGCACGCCCTTACCTCCATTGGGTCTCCAGGTGCAGATATAAGCATATTTGGCATCGACCGAATCAATCCATAGTCCTGCACCGCATGATGTGAATATCCCAAATTTCCATAAGCCAACCCTCCACCAACAGCAACAATGGTAACGGGCAATTGATGATAAGCAACATCATTTCTAATTTGTTCTGCGCATCTAAAGGTTGGAAAATTAGCTATGGAATAAACAAAAACATGACAACCTTCCGAGGCCAAACCTGCCGCCATACCCATCATGTTTTGCTCAGCAACACCAGCATTAAAAAAACGATGAGGAAACAAATCCCGGAAAGGCTCAACAACAGAGAAACCAAGATCTCCAACCATCAAAATAATGTTGTCATTAGTCTTTGCAAGAGAGACTAATTCCTCAATAAAAGCATTACGCATAGGCAATCTCAATTTCAGCCAAAGCTTGCTTAAGCTCGTCACCACTTGGACTTTTATAATGCCAAAGCACCTTGTCCTCCATAAAACTCACGCCCTTACCTTTAATGGTATGGGCAATTATAACTTTAGGCTGATTCTTCACGGATTTTTGAAAACCTTGTGATAGAGCGTTGTAATCATGCCCATTTAAATCAATTACGTAAGCACCAAATGCTTTAAACTTATCTACCAAAGGCTCCAAACGCAGAGTATTTTCAATACTCGTCAAGCTTTGAAGCTTGTTGTAGTCTACGATAATAGTTAAATTATCTAATTGATGATGTGCAGCAAACATTAAAGCCTCCCAGTTACTGCCTTCATCCAATTCTCCATCGCTGAGAATAACAAAAATACGCCATTTGAGATTTTTCTTTTTGGCAAAAAGAGCCTTCCCCACGCCAAATGGCAAACCATGACCTAACGCACCGGTGGAAAATTCAACACCAGAGACCTTATGGCTAATATGATTCATTAGAGGGGAATAATTATTGCCATAAGTTTCAAGATCCTGCTTTGGGAAAAATCCTATTTCAGCTAACGCCCCATAAATTGCTACGCAAGCATGCCCCTTGCTCAATATCAAACGATCTCGATTTATATCCTTTGAATCTTCTGGGTTAACCGTCAGAATCTCCGCGTAAAGAACAGCCACAATATCTGCAATTGACAGTGCGCTACCAATATGAGAAGCCTTTGCTCTTGTTACCATTTGCAGAGCATTAATTCTGATTTTTTTTGATAACTCTTTACTTGATATGCGCATACTTCAAATTCCAATTTGCAGTTTTGGTGATTGCCTCTCTAACCAAAACGGTCGGATACAAATCCAACTCATTACCAATTTTTTCAAGGTTAGGAATGTAGGCATCCACTACACCGCGTGGCAATTGATGAACATTTACCTTAATTGTGGAATTTAACTGATTTTTAACAACATCAGCTAATTCTCTAATGGACAGCACGTCTCGACCACCAACGTTGTAGATACAGTTAGGCAAACCATTTATTAAAATTTTTAAAAGCCAAACGCACAAATCAGATGTATAAAGATAGGTTCTTAGTGGTGTACCATCACCCTTAATCTCAATATCCTCATTTAACAAAGCAGATTTTATAAAGTTACCAATCGCAAAGTGTTGATTAAGCGGCAAGTATGGTCCAACAAAAGCAAAACACCTCGCCACTTTTACTTGCATTGATTGATTAGCAGATTGATGTGTTATCCATTCTGATAATTGCTTACCCAGAGCATATGCAGATTTTGGGGAAAAAAGATTCACAGCACCTAAGTTTGACTCTTCAAATCTATGAGTTTTATTGTTTGCTGCTCCATAAATCGCGCCAGAACTCAATAATAAAAATTTCTGACATCCTTTTTTTTTGGAAAAATTAAGAATGTTTACCGTCCCCTGAATACAATTATTTAAAATATCCAAGGGGCTTCCTTGATTAATTACATCAGTTGCAGCATGAATTGTGAGATCAATTCTGTCGATTGGTAAATCATCTAAATCTTCACACATGTTGCACTCATATAGCTTAAATTGAGAGTGCAATCTGAAGTGAGGGTACTGAGAGAAAAACTTTTGAATATCTCTTGAGACTGAAAAAATTTTAATACCTAAATCATGTTTTTCATTAGCCCACAGAAGAGACTCAAGTAGATTTTTACCTATGAAACCTGTTGCCCCAGCTAGAAAAATCCTTTTACCATACCACTCATCAAAGTCTGACTTCAAGGAATCAGCAATCAAAGCGAGATCTTCGGTTGGGCACAGATACATTAAAAATTGATGCCTAAAAATGATTCTATTTTTTTTACCACAAAGTCCAACATTTCTTCATTTAAAGCAGGTTGAACTCCAATCCAAAATGTATTATTCATGACATTGTCTGTATGAGTAAGATTACCACTAACTCTGTACTCTGCATTAATCATATAAGGCTGACGAGTTAAATTACCTGCAAACAATAGGCGCGTACCAATCTTATTTTGGTCAAGGTAGGTAGTTAGATCCAACCGAGATACTGGTGATGATTTTTTGACTGTAATGGGAAAACCAAACCATGATGGATCAGATCCTTCTGTTGCCTCAGGTAAGTTCAAAAATTCTTCACAAGACTTCAGGCGCTCCTTTAAAAATTTAAAATTATCTTTACGCTTTTGAATAAATACTGGCGCTTTTTCTAGTTGAGCTAATGCACAAGCTGCCTGCATATCAGTAATTTTTAGGTTATAGCCTAAATGACTGTAGGTGTATTTATGATCATATCCCTCTGGCAAGTTGCCTGATTTCCAACAGAAGCGTTTTCCACAAGTATTGTCTTTACCTGGTGGGCAATAACAATCTCGACCCCAATCTCGGAAACTCTCTGCAATCTGCTTCAATTCATGGCTATTAGTAAATACTGCACCACCCTCTCCCATAGTAATGTGATGTGCAGGATAAAAACTCAGAGTGGCAATATCGCCAAAAGTTCCAACCATCTGACCCTTGTAGGTGGTTCCAAGCGCATCGCAGCAATCTTCAACCAACCACAAGTTATATTTTTTACATAAAGCAGTAACAACATCTAAATTAAATGGATTACCCAATGAATGGGCCAACATAATGGCTTTGGTTTTTGAGCTAATTGCAGCTTCAATTTTGGACGCATCAATGTTATGAGTAAGTGGATCTACATCCACAAATACAGGAACTGCCCCAAATTGAATAATTGGATTTACCGTGGTTGGAAAACCTGCAGCCACCCCAATAACCTCGTCCCCACGTTTAATCGCTCGCTCACCCAGTCTAGGTGACGTTAAAGTTGAGAACGCTACCAAATTTGCAGACGAACCAGAGTTAACTGTAATTGCATGCTTTACACCAATAAACTCAGCCAACCTCTTTTCAAACAAATCATTAAAACGGCCCGTAGTTAACCAACCATCAAGAGAGGCATCCACCATATTCTTTAGCTCTTCTGCACCAATAACCTTCCCAGACGGTGGAATGATGGTTTGCTCAGGGACAAAAGTTTTAGGGCTAAACTCTAAAGCCGCATATTGATCTACCAACATGGCAATTTGCTGACGAATTTTTTCTTGTTGTATTTTTTTTGTGTCGACTGTTTGTGTATTCATATTTTAGTAACTCATTAAGTGTTCATATATTCATTAATTTGAGCAAGAGTAAAAGCTTGCATATTTTTCATTTCACGAGAACTCTTTTGCCAATCCACAATCTTCTCAATAGCTGTCTCTAAAGTCCATCTTGGCTCCCACGCCAAATACTGACGTGCCTTAGAGCAGTCTAATTTCAGTGAATTTGCTTCATGATGCTGTTCGGCACCTTCCCGTTCCCAAGATGCAGCACCACCCCACTGTTTGATTAGCAAATCAACCACTTCTGAAACGGAACGAGCATCCTCATCTCGTGGACCAAAATTCCATGGCGACGCATAATGCATCCCCTTTTCATAAAGCGCCTGAGCCAAAACCAAATAGCCCGATAATGGCTCTAAAACATGCTGCCAAGGTCTTGTGGCCAGAGGGTTACGTATCTTGAGTGATTTATTCGCCTCAAATGCCCTAATAGCATCTGGAATTAGGCGATCTTCAGACCAATCACCGCCACCAATGACATTGCCTGCACGAGCGGACGCAACTGCATGGCGATGTCTAGAGTAAGCTTGCTCAGAAAAAAAGGATTGTCGATAAGCAGCAGTAACTAATTCAGCGCAACCCTTACTGTTGCTGTAGGGGTCATAACCGCCCATCGGTTCATTTTCGCGATATCCCCAAGCCCACTCTTTATTTTCATAGCACTTGTCAGTAGTTACTATAACTGTAGCTCTCAAAGACTGAACGTTTCTCGCAGCCTCTAAAACATGTACTGTACCCATGACATTGGTTGCATAGGTTTCAACGGGATTGCTATAAGAAAAACGTACCAAAGGTTGAGCAGCCATATGTATCAAAATTTCAGGCTGAGCTTCTTGGATAGCTCCTTGAAGCTTAACAAGATCTCTAACATCGGCAAAATGTGATAGATGAATTAAATCTTTTATAGCTAATTTTTCAAATAAATTGGGCTGAGTATTTGGCGTCAGAGCATAGCCTGTAACCTTTGCCCCCATGGAGGTTAACCATAGAGCCAACCAACTTCCTTTAAAACCAGTGTGCCCGGTTAAAAAAACATTTTTTTTCGCCCAGAAAGATGGAGTTACTGATGCCAATTTCACAACCAAATTTTCCAAGGCGCGCGGCCCGATGACCAGAGATCTTCAAGATAATTTTTATCTCGCAAAGTATCCATAGGTTGCCAAAATCCAGAATGCTGAAACGCGGCAATTTGATGAGATTTGGCCAAGTGCTCCAAAGGCTCCTGCTCCCAAACAGAAGAATCATCTTTCAACAGTGATAAAACGGAAGGCGATAAAACAAAAAATCCGCCATTAATCATTCCTCCATCGCCCTTTGGCTTTTCTTTAAACGTGGTGACTTTATGATCCTTGAGGTCCAAAGCGCCAAAGCGCCCAGGCGGATAAACAGCCGTTAATGTAGCTTGAACATTTTGACGCTTATGAAAATCAATCAAAGAGTGAATATTGATATCTGAAACACCATCACCATAAGTAAAACAAAAAGCCTCCTCATCCTTAACATATTCGCTAATCCGCTTCAGACGACCGCCAGTCATTGTGTCTTCACCCGTATCAACCAATGTCACTTTCCATGGCTCAGCAAAACGCTGATGAACTTCCATGTAATTTTTTTGCATATCGAAAGTAACATCGGACATATGCAAAAAATAATTAGCAAAATACTCTTTAATGACATACCCTTTATACCCACAGCAAACAATAAAATCATTTATTCCGTAATGGGAATAAATCTTCATAATGTGCCAAAGGATAGGTTTCCCACCAATTTCAATCATCGGCTTTGGACGAGAAATACTCTCCTCAGAAATTCGAGTGCCCAAACCGCCAGCAAGAATGACTGCTTTCATATTAATTCCAGGAATACAATAGGTTTAATTATATAGTTTTATTAAGTTTGACAATATCAAAATGATATTCCACAAAAACCGATTAACGCATCTTAGGAAGATGAAAGATATAGGAAATTTTTTCCAAAAAGAGAATGATGAGTAATATTGAAAAAACAATTAAAACTTGGCTCAGAAGCAAAAATATCTATTTTGGAAAAAAAACATCAATTAACCAATTAAATGATTTTTTTAAAAATATTCGGCCAGTTACCACTGAGCATGAGCTAATTAGATTGGGTGAAAAATCTGACGGTGGATACCTAATCCCAAATGACCTTGAGGGTATAACAGCCTGTTTTTCACCAGGAGTATCTGCAGAAGCTCATCTTGAAGAAGAATTGGCTCGCAGAGGAATCAGATCTTTTATGGCCGACTACTCAGTCGACACATCACCTATTCAAAATTCTTTATTTGATTTTGAAAAAAAGTATATTGGATTAAAGCCCAGTGAAACTCACATGACGCTTGAAGACTGGGTGAATAGAAAAGTTTGTGGCGATGTCGATTTGATTCTTCAAATGGATATTGAGGGCGAAGAATACGATGTAATTTTTGATACAGCAAATGAAACTTTAAAAAAGTTTAGGATTATTGTGATTGAATTTCATAAGCTTGACATACTGCTAGATAAATATGGCTATCAAATTATCAACACAGCATTTAATAAGCTCTTAAAAAACTTTAGCATTGTTCACATTCATCCTAACAATAACGTTGCGCCAATCAAATATAGAAGTTATGAGTTTCCCCCATTTATGGAATTTACTTTTTTAAGAAAAGATCGTATTCATAATTGGTCATACACAAAAAGTTTTCCACATCCATTAGACGTTGTGAATGTGCCATCAAAACCAGACTTTGCTCTTCCTAAGTGTTGGTATCAACCAGTTATTTAGATGAAGACTGAATATAGTTTTGGTATGCCAGAACCAAACCATCCCTTAAGTGAACTTTAGCTTTCCAACCCATAGTTTTAAGTCGATCGCTATTCAAAAGCTTTCTAGGAGTTCCATCAGGCTTCGTTGCATCAAAGATAATATTACCCTCATATCCAACGGTTTTACCAATCATTTCAGCTAAATCCCTAATCGTCACATCTGATCCAAATCCAACATTGATATGACTTTGCATCGGCTCTGTGCATTGGTCATAAGTTTG
>JACCDO010276943.1_pt1 | contig 15580 bp, 11 predicted proteins | sample 7446101 | NCBI WGS metagenome assembly JACCDO01 (sample SAMN15323440, study PRJNA562643) | freshwater metagenome | isolation source: river surface water | place: USA:Blue River Watershed | collected 2017-08-16
GCACTCCGTCGGCGATTTCGTCCCCGGGATAAACGAGGACAGGCTGTCCTTCTGACACTCCACTTTTCACTTCGGCAAACTCATCTCCTCTCAATCCGATGGTAACCGAGGTGAGAACAGCACGCCCGGCTTCTGCTCGAAATACCGACCAACCCTCGCCACTTCGAACTAAAGCACCTAAGGGAACCCGAAGGACAGACTCGACGCGTGCGACTTCGATTTCGAGGCTCGCGTGAAAGTCATCACCCATCCGAGTGAGGTACTCCGGCTTGGGATGGGAGGCCGGAAAATGAGGAGCAAAAAACGCATCTGTTCGCTCTTCTTCTACTCCCAAAGCGGAGGGCTTCACAAATCCCGCTCGACTCACTCGCACCAAAGTGACTGGGAACTCTGGACTTGCAATCGACTCGTCGCTCTCTCTCGTCCATCCTGTCACACGAGCAGGATCTCCTGGCTTGAGCTTCATCGCATCAGTGGTGAGTAACTCGACCCGGATCTCGAGATTGTCGGGGTCTACGATCTCAAGGATTCGATCCCCTCGCCGCACTGGTCCCGAACTCTTGCGAAAAACTTGCGAGACCACTCCTCGCATCGGCGCACGTACGGGTCGGGTTTTCATGTCCCAAAACAAAGTGAAAAGAACCTGCCCTTTTTTGACCTCATCCCCCACTTCCCACTCCACTCGACTCAAGTCCCCATCGGCAAAGGCCGTGACCTCTTCGCGATCCCGAGCCCGAAAGACTCCATCCGCTTGAAGCGTGGAAAGGACGACCCCACGATCCACTCGTTGAACTTCCACTCGGATGGCTCCAGTCCGCGCAAGCAAAAGAAGCGCAAGCAAGAGAAGCCCGCCCGCAAGGCCCCAAAGAATCCGGAGTTTCCACTTTTTAAACACGCAATCCTCCTTTTCTTAGTCTCTGGCTTTGAGCGCATCTCCGAGTTGAATTCGAGTCATCAAGCGCCAGACCCAAACGCCAATGCCGACACTGATCAGGATACAAACCATCACGGCGCGCGCGTAGGTCGAAGAGAACACGATCACGGGAAAACCGATCGACTCCGTATGCAAGGCTTTCATGCTCAAGTGCACAAGGCCCAGACCCAGCGCACATCCCGGTAAGAGGCTTACAAAAACCTGAGAGGAAATCTCAGCCCAAAACAGCCAAAACACTTCGCTCACAGTGAAACCCAGCACCCTCAAACTGCTCAACTCCCAGACGCGCTCCGAGTACGCGACTCGGATTGAGTTTAAGAGGATCCCAAGCGCGATCGCTACCGCGAATCCGGTCAATACAGCCGTACTGACTCGAATCATTTCTGCAATGGTCGAACGAAACCCCCGCACCAATTCACCTTTTAAAAAAACCGAAGCGACCCCCGGGGCATCACTGAGTCGCAGATAAAGCGCTTCTCGCTGACGTCCGTCCACTTTCAGCAGCACTTCATTCCAACTTTCCTTCTCTCGCCTCCACCTGCGCAGCTCCCGCTCAGAGGTCATCGCAAATCGGCCGATGCGATCATCCGTAAATCCAGCCACTCGAACGGAACGACTCGGAAGCAAACCGTCCAGCCACTCCAGTTCGATCGTTTCACCGGTCTTCAGACGCCACTCCTCTCCGAGGGCCCGACTCATCACCAACCCTTGATCCAAAATGAGAGACGCGGGCTCATTTCGCGTTTTTCCCTTCTCAATCGTCACACTCGGAAAATCCCGTAACTTTCGCGAGGTACTCCACGCTGTGAGTAAAAGTTCACGCTGACGCCCCTGAGAACGCACCCGAATCGGCAATGATCGGACTCCTTCCGCTTGCAACACACCGGGATAAGCTCGCAACTCTTGCAAAACGCTCTCTCGAACGGGAGACAGAAACGAAACTTGAACGTCTTCCTTTTGGACCCACGAAAACTGAGTTCGTAAAAGGTGTGTAATCATATCCGTCCAAGATCGCGCCATCACGAGTAAGGCCACTGCAAAGGAGAGCCCGAGCAAGGTCATTCCCAACCGCAAAGGGTGCCCGAGCGCGTTCCGAAAGACCATTTGCCACTGTGGGCGGAGCGGAATTTTCGTCATCCGATCAAAATGCGCACCGATGGGGACCCAAGGACGCATCGCTTCGCTGGGAAGGAGTTTTGCAGCTTTCCGCGCACTGAGCCAACCTCCGATGCAGCCCGAGAGGAGTGCGGCCCCCACGCCCGCGCCAGCTGCCATCGGACTCAGAGTAAATTTCAAATCCGGAAAACGAAAAAAACCTGCGTAAGAGTGCGAAAGCCAGTCACCCACCCAGTAGCCCAAGAAGAGTCCCGGCAAGATCCCCAAGGCCGGCAGGAGAAGTGCAAAGAGGAGGTAGTGCGCCCCTACTTCTCGATCGTGGTACCCCATGGACTTGAGTGCTCCAATCTGAGTGCGATGGAGAGCCACGAGCCGTGTCACCATGACGTGGATCAAAAACGCAGCCACCGCGAGAAAAAGAGATGGAAAAAAAACTGCCGTAATCCGCTGCTGCCGAATCTCATCCTCGACAAATCGATGAGAGAGTTGATCGCGACGCGATTGTATCAAACGAGCGGCATAAGGAGAGAGTGCTTTGAGCAGAAACTCCGAGGATGGTTTGACCTTCTCCGGCGAGACTTTCGCAACAAAGTCATTAAAAGCTCCCGCCATTCCCGCCGCACTTTCCAGCTCCCTCCGATTGAGCCAGAAAACTCCAAAATGCGCGTTGTCCGGCATGGGAGCTTGAGGACTCAGCGCGTAGATAAACTCAGGTGAGAGGGCAATCCCGACAATTTGAAAAACCTGCGCACTCCCCTCGATCACGACTTCAATCTCGTCGCCCGGCTGAAGACTATGTACTTCTGCAAAGGCCACGTGGACACACGCCTCCATTCGATCCGCAGCGGGGAGTCGTCCCTTCAGAAGATGAAGCCGGTTCAGAGCTGGAAGACCCCGATCCGGTAACGAAATAAAAAGTCCTGACGCCGGATCGGACTGTGACGAAACTCTCACTCTTCCCAGAATTTTGATCCGTGGTTCAAAGAGATCCACTCCGCTCGATCGCACCACCGTCTCTGCAACGGAGAGTGGCGCACGCTTCAGTGATCCAAAAAGATTGGCGAATCGTCCACTTTGATAAAATCGGTCCCGCGCTTCTTTCAGTGAGACCCAGGCGCTGAGTGAAGAAACGAGGAGTCCTACTCCGCATGCAATTAAAAGAGCCGCCGACCCAGCCTGAACGCGCACGGCTTTGAGATCTCGAAACGTTTTGAGCAAAAGGGTGCGGTTCACCATTCAATTGCCTGAATTGGCGTCTTTTGAGTCGGAGACCAAAAGTCACGCACTCGGCCACTCGCCAATCTCACTACGCGATCGGCGAGTCCGGAGATCGCAGCATTGTGTGTGATGACTGCGACTAGCGTGCCGAGCTCTCGGTTTGCTTGAACCAAAGCTTCGAGAACGAGCTTTCCTGTCTCTACATCAAGTGCTCCTGTGGGCTCATCACAGAGCAGGATTTCAGGTCGCTTTGCAATCGCCCGCGCAATGGCGACGCGCTGCTGCTCCCCTCCTGAGAGTTGGGCGGGAAAAAACCGAGCACGCTCGGACAGCCCGACGCGATCAAGTGCTTCGAGGGGCGTCATCGCTTGAGGACCACTGATTTCAGTGACCAGTCGCACATTCTCTTCGGCGGTGAGACTCGGGATCAAGTTATAAAACTGAAAAACAAATCCAACGTGGTCTCGCCGAAACTGCGTCAGCTCTTTTGAAGTCATTTGCGTGAGATTGTGTTCCCGAAAAAAAACTTCGCCTTCGGTTGCTCGATCCAGCCCCCCCAAAATATTGAGGAGCGTTGACTTCCCGCTCCCAGACGGACCGAGCAAAACCACAAACTCTGACGCCTTCAGTTCGAGGTCGATCCCATTCAACGCCTGAACTCGGACAGAATCCGAGTCATAGACTTTCGTCAGGCGATGAGCGGAGAAAACGGGATCAGAAGAGCGTGTTAAAGAAGGTCCTTCAGGCATCGTGGAGGAAATCCAAAGCAAGCCCCAAGCCTGAGTCGTCAGAGAAATGCCGGAAAACGAAGACAAAACAGACTTTGCCATTCGGTACTGTGAAAAGTTACTCTAGGAATGAAACACACTGCGCATGGAGGCGCATGGCCATGAAAAAATTCCCAATCGCTCTCATCACTCTCGCGTTGAGTTTGAACCTGGCTTGTCTATCGGAAGAAGAAGAACCGGCGGCTACAACATCCGTGTCGGGGTGCGAAATCTTCACCGGGGTTTGTGTAGAAAGCAGTATCACGGCCACAGCAGGGACTCCGACCGAGCAACTCAGTGCTTGCGAAGGAGGGACCGCTCACGCAGGTGGTTGCCCAGGTACTTTTGCATCTGGCAAAGTGGCGACCTGTATCACCAGCGGGAACTCAGGCACCATAGAGTATACTCAGACCACCTACATCACCTCGGCGTACTTCATTGATTACTTTGTAAACTTCTACGGCGGCCATGGATCAGCTGCGCAAGCAGCTTGCGAAACACTGAAAAGCCAAATTCAAGGCGACTACGGCACGGTTTGCCCCGGCGCGACTCAATTTACCGATTCCGCAATCAGCTCTGTGGATTGCAGCCTCGCACTTGGATTCTAGTCCCGATCGTCTGAGTATCCAACTCTGTTACGGAACACTCACTGTGCAGAGTTGGAACTCAACTTTCTCACCAGCTTCCTGAGAGTCTCTGGCTTCTGGACATCCTTCTTCAAGAGCTCCGTCGGTCTCGGCTTCCGATCAAACCAAAACTTACCCGAATGAGCAGCCACTTCTGGCGAGCTCCCGAGCCAAACCACGGTGTCGGCTCCCATTCGCGAATCCCGCAAATACCGCTCCATCACGCGATTAAATCCGGGCAAAGAGCGCGCAACTCCCGGGGTGGCGGCCCATCCCGGATGCATGGAGTGAACGGACACACCATCGGAGCGCCACTCTTCAGCCCAGTGTTCTGCAAGGAGCACCTGAGCGCGCTTCATTTGCGCGTACGCTTTCACACCATCAAACGCTCCAGCTCGACTCTCTAAATCATCCGCTTGGAGTGTTTGCGTGTACATTCCCCCACTCGAGACAAAAATGACTCGGCCGCGCGCTGCTTTGAGCGAAGGCAAGAGCTCGTGAGTCAGAAGCCAAGGTGCGAGCACATGAATCGCAACTGTCTTTTCGTGTCCTTCTGAAGTTTCTTCGCGTTGCTGAAACAGTGCGCCCGCATTGTGTATCAGCACATCCAGCGTCGGCGTCGCCGCACGAATCTCTGCTGCCACACGCTTCACTTCCGATTGAAGCGTCAGCTCCGCTTCGAAAGTTCGAATCATCCCGACCCGTGCGCCACTGCTTTCGCGAATCCGTCGCTCGCTTTCCATCAACCGAGCGCGGTCCCGCCCCACCAAAATAAGCTTTGCCCCCAAGCGCGCAAACTCGGTCGCAGCAGCTTGTCCAATCCCACTGGTGGGACCCGTGATGAGGACGGTCTTTCCGTCCATAAAGTCGGACAAACCTTTGTTGGGCATTTTCAAATAGCCCCGCTCCGTGAACTCCCAAGCCGCAGGGAGGATCAAGTGATCGGAAAGGTTCTCCCAAACAGTCTCTTCCTGCACGCGACCGCCCTCTTCCAGCGCGTGTTTCATCCCTTCGACTGCTTTGACCCCGACTCGCTTTAGCCAAGGTCCCAGCGCCCACTCGGCACGCGCGAGCGAACCCGAGAACGTCAGCTCCGCGACGTAATCCACTTCGGTTTCCTGCTCACTCAATGCGCGAAACGAGATCACGTCTTTTGCTCTCACTTGCGCCGAAATCCCTTCAAACTCGAGGCACTGATTGGGCTCCTGCCGAAGTGTCCGGTACGTCATTGGGACGCGACGACCGCCTGAGTTGAGAATTAAATCGAACTCTGACCCCACTTGAGGTGGACCTGGAGTCCGCTTGACTGCGCGGTAAACGCCGGGATCCCACTGCTCGATCGTGGAAAAATCCGCGAGGTAGCGAAAGCAGTCCTGAAGTGAGCGAGCGATGGTCCGGGTCTCGTGAAGTCGAATCATCACCCAAAACTAATTCAACCCCTCCAAAAACAAAAGGTACGAGCCGCCCTCAAAACCAGACCAGTTCAGTCCACCTTCTCGGAGACTCGCACCCCTCCTTCCGTAAACCCTCGAACGCGAAAGACAAATCGAAACAGTCCGAAAATTGTGCAGAGCGACTGAAATTCGGTCACTTCAAAAAATCACACGAGCCGCACGGAGAGTGTGTTTCCGGGGTTGATTTTCCATTCAAATCAGAGTCCTGTGAGGACATTCCTGACGACTGCAGAATTCGGCACGACTCCTGCTGAAATGACTCTCGCTGAAGACTCTCACTCCAAAGTATCCACCCCTTGGATAACCCTTCAGTGAACTCATGAATTCGTCAGAATCAAGAAAGGGAACTCGCACTTCATGGAACTTCAAAACAACGCAACTCACGCACAGAAAAACAAGGCCCTGGAACTCGCAGTCCAAGCGATCGAAAAACAATTTGGAAAAGGCTCCATCATGCGTCTCGGCGAGAACGAGCGCTTGGTCGCACAAGACATGCCGTCCATTCCAACGGGATGCATGAGCCTCGACGTCGCCCTCGGTATCGGCGGCTATCCTCGCGGCCGGATCATGGAGATTTACGGACCTGAGTCCTCTGGTAAAACCACTCTGACCTTGCACGCGATTGCGGAAGTTCAAAAACAAGGCGGAATCGCTGCGTTCGTTGATGCGGAACACGCTCTCGACGTCGAGTACGCTCGCAAGTTGGGCGTTCGCACCGACGACCTCCTGATTTCGCAACCTGACACCGGTGAACAAGCGCTCGAAATCGCAGATATGCTGGTCCGCTCCGGCGGAATCGACTTGCTCATTGTCGACTCTGTGGCCGCTCTCGTTCCACGCGCTGAAATCGAAGGCGAGATGGGTGACTCTCACATGGGTCTTCAAGCTCGCTTGATGAGCCAAGCACTCCGGAAACTCACCGGAACCATCAACCGCAGCAAAACCCTCGTGATTTTCATCAACCAAATCCGGATGAAAATCGGCGTGATGTTCGGCAACCCCGAAACCACTACGGGCGGTAACGCTCTGAAATTCTACTCTTCTGTTCGTCTCGACATCCGTCGCGTCCAAGCCATCAAAGATGGCGAGACTGTCATCGGTAACCGAACTCGTGTGAAAGTGGTCAAGAACAAGCTTGCTCCTCCATTCCGCGAAGTCGAGTTCGACATCCTCTACGGTGAAGGCATTTCCAAAGAAGGTGACCTTCTGGATCTCGCTGCTCAACACAACGTCGTTGAGAAAAGCGGAACTTGGTACACTTACAAAGATGAGCGCATGGGACAGGGTCGTGAGAACGCACGCAACTTCCTCAAAGCTCATCCTGAAATGATTGAGACGATTCGAAAAGAAGTGTTTGCAAAAGTAGGGATCGGCAGTGCATCACCCACTGCAGCTTCTCCATCTTCTGCAACTGCTCCTCAAAAAGCCGTTCCTGCATCCGGTGCAACCGCTGCAGGTCCTGCTATCCCCGCTTCGGAACTGAACGCAGCATCTGCAACGAACCTCAAGAAGTCCTCAACTTCTGCGGGCAGTCCGAACCCAAACGCAAGCAGCATGAATCCATCCAAGAAATAACACCCGTCTGCGTTTGACCCAGATCTGTTGAAAAACAGAAACTGGCCTGATTCCGGGGCGAAGTGAACCACTCACTTTGCCCCGGTTTTTTTTTGCATTCTGCGACAAGTGTGGACGTTGAGAGGCCTGCAGCGTTAACCTTGTCAGCAATGAGTCATCCCAGCACTGATCTTCACCGCGAACGTCTTTTGGTTGCAGCACTGACCGCAATCCAAGTCTGCCACATGATCGACTTCGTCATCATGATTCCACTGGGACCCCAGCTGACCCGCATTCTTGGCATCACTTCCAGTGAGTTTGGACTCCTCGTCTCGATCTACACGGTTGCTGCCTCCGTTGCAGGACTCGTGGTTGCGCTCTTTGTCGACCGCTTTGACCGCAAAAAAGCACTCCTCACTTTCTTCGCTGCTTTCATCGTTGCAACCGCTCTCTGCGGTTTTGCAACGAGCTACTCCCTTCTCTTTTTTGCACGCCTGACTGCAGGTGCGGCCGGAGGCGTTCTCAGCGGAATGATCCTCTCGATTATCGGAGACGAAATCCCCGAAAGCCGGAGAGGAGCTGCTACCGGAGCTGTGATGTCGGCATTTGCCATTTCGTCGATCATTGGAGTACCGGCCGGAATCGCACTCGCCAGCCTTTACAACTGGCAAGCCCCCTTCTTCATTCTCGCAGCTCTGGGAGCATTGGTTTGGGTGTTGGCTTATACCGCAATCCCCAACCACATGAGCCGCCACCTCGAACACCACAATCCGGCTCGCAATCCTGTGCGCGAACTCCTCACTCTGCTCAGAATCAAAGAGTGCCAAGCTGCGTTTCTTTTTACGTGCACTTTGACCGTCAGCGGCTTCATCCTGATCCCGTTCACCAGCATGTATGTCGTCAAGAACTTGGGAGTTGAGGAACAACACCTTTCCTTCTTCTATGGCATCGGCGGAGTCGCAACGTTCTTCTCGGCCCGCTGGGTAGGACGGTTGTCGGATCGCTACGGTAAACTCCCCGTTTTCTACTGGATGGCGAGTCTCGCATTCATCCCGATTTTGGGCATCACTCAGCTGAGACCGGGCGCCCCGTGGGCCCTGATTCTTACCATCTTCGGACTCTTCATGGTCGGAATGAATGGTCGCTTTGTCCCCTCAGTCGCTCTCATGACCACGATTGTTCCGCCGCAAAGACGTGGGAGCTTCATGAGCCTGAACTCCTCCCTTCAACAAATGTCCGCGGGACTTGCAGCGCTTATTTCGGGTAAAATCATCACCCAGGCCCCGACGGGCGAACTCCAAAACTTCGATAAGGCCGGGTATTTGGCTGCGTTTCTCAGCATCCTTGCAATGCTCTTGATCGGCCGAGTGAGAAAAGTTCGAGTCCCAACCTAGCGAAAAGAAACCCCAAAAAGCAGGCCCACATAAGCACTCACAGGCTCGGTCGAAGACGCAAAAGCCCCGATCGAACGGTCCGGCTGGGACCAATAAGTCGCTTCCGTCGTGAGGCCAAAGTGCCCTTCCCACCTGCGGGAAAAAAGCACGCGATACAGGAGCTCCATCCGGGCCTCAGCGGCCCAGTCATCCCACGCAATCAGGTTTGGGCGAAAACCCGCATAGCCTTTCAGCTCCCAACCTAAGCCCGACGAGCGAATCATGCCCGAAATTGCAAAATTCCCCCGAAGTGCGTGGTCTGTCCCCTTCGCGGATCCTGACGACTCAACGGACAACCCCGCCAAAGCATGAAGCTGGCGCTCGATGCGTTCGATCGCGTGCCCGTTTTTGAGAAAGTTATAAACCGCATGGAGCTGAAGCCATCTCGCTGCCCATCGCTCAGGGTGAGAGTCGTGCTGGTACTCCACTACCGTACCCCCGACACCCCAAGCCGAGTCGGGCTGGCAATCCTGACTGAGAGCTGCAAATGGGGACAGGCTTTCTTCCTCGCCTTCCGGTCCTACTTTGCAGAAATACAAGGCTTCCGACTCCAGCGTCGTGATGCGAACCCGAAACCCGCCCCGCTCCGGCACCCCAATGGCTTCAAAGCCAATCAGACTCAAATCTCCCATGGGAAGATTGGCTTGAAGGAGAGGCAAAGAGAAACGAATCGCTCCCGAACTCTCGGCACCCGGAGAAAAACGAACCCCTCCCTCGAGTTGAGGCTCCAAAAGCCGCAGCCCCATGAGGACTTCGCGAGTCTTCCGAGAGCAAAGCTCACTGCGCTCAGGCGAACACGGGGTCTGAAGCTCCACTGCCCCTCGAGGCGGCTCTTCCCCGATCTCAATCATGCTCTCAGAATGAGCGATCGAGGCAACACCGAGACCGAGCGCCAAACTGAGGATGCCTGGAACAAACTGGAAGGACCAACTACCCATACGATTCACGCCCGCACCCTTAACAAAATAGATGCGGCGCGTCAATCACCCTGCTTGTGCGACGGATCGAATCTCGACTTCGTCCAAAGCCGCTTCAACTCGGTCACAAAACGCTTCTTCAAAACCCAGGGAGCACTCGTCGAGCATCTGCTTGCGATAGTCGGCGAAGTCCGAGTTCGAACGCAAACGCTGCGTCATCACCCGGTAGTACAAGTCGCGTAGCAATGCAGGATCCAAGTCCTTGAGAAGCAAAGCAAAAGCCCGATTCGGGATCCCACTCAGGATGTGCACCCCACAGTTGTCATTGGTTTGGCTCGCAACGCAGTCCGGGCCAAATTCAGCAGGAGTTTCCGAGACTTTGCCCGGCTGAGCGCTGAGACCTTTCTCCGGATTCAACAAATCCCGAAGTCCCGCAGCTTCTTCTTTTGCTTTTCCTCTGAGCACAGTCTCACCCAAAAGAAATGGGTTCAGCCAAGGCTCGTACTCTTGCTCGATCAACGCTCCAAAGACATCCGCCAAGTGCTCGTTGAGGGCACCCGATTGACCTTCGTAAATCAGGTCCGAAGTCGAACCCACCACAGCATGAGTGAACTCATGCCCCACGACGTCGATCGCTTCGGCAAAGTTGCCAAGCATCTCGCCGCCAGCCCCGAAAATAAACATTTTCCAAGGACCCATCCAAGCCGCGTTTTGCTTCTGACCTAAAACGTCCAGAAAGCCAATCCGCTGAACATTGACCGATGCGGAAACCAATCCACTCTGTCCATCGAAACTCTGCCGATCAAAGTGATGGTCATAGAAGTCCAACACTCGGGCAAAACTCGAATGCGCTTTACGCGCTTCGTCCGAACGGAAAGCGACAGACCCGAAGGTCTTTTCACCGTTTTCCATCACCAAAACCCCTTTGTAGTACGGGTTTGGGATCAGGAGGGTGACCGAAGAGTCGTAAATTTTAACCGGCGCGACTTCAGGGCTCCAAGCCGAGTGAGCCAAGCTGCGAACCTTAAAGATAGACCCTGCTTTACCCGCCGCGGTCGATTGCGCAGCGACTTGAATCTCGCGCGCTTCAGAGCCATCGAACTGGTCCCCGTACTCTCGAATCGAAAATTGCCAAACAAGGCGCGGGGATTTCCGTCCCAACTTCTTTGGAGTGACAATCAAAAGACCATCCCGAGACCCTTCGCCAGCTTCGGGTTCCTGAAACCCTCCTGCCTTCACTGCTGCTTTCCAAGCAACTTCACGGGAAACTTCTGGCTGCACGGTGAAGCCCGTTCCCTGAAGCTCAACTAAAGAGGAGTTCAAAGTGAGAAGGGTTCCCTCTCCGCTGAAAACCGCGATGAGCTCTGCCCCCTCAATTGCAGTGCGTTGAAAACGCTGACGGTAGTGCAGGGAAATCCGATCGTTCTCTTGCTGGACCCTCTGGAGGACCAAAGTTTCTCCATCGACTTTTTGAAGCCCCACCCAGCGTTTTTCCTGATTCAACCAAGAGAGAAACGCTTGGGATGCAGTGCCTTTGTTCAGCTTTCCAGTGCTGCGCTCAAACGCCGAGGTCGGAAGCTGGGGTGAACGACTCAGAACGTCCGTCGGACGATCAGAATGGTAAATTCTCACTTCCGCTGACCCGACTCCAGGAGCCAAGACACTCGCGAAGGACATCAAAACTGCAAAACGGAGAAGAGTGCGTACCGACATACGCAGCGCAGCTAGCAGGTCAGTACGCGGTTGACTATTGGTTTTTAGTAAAGATCGGTTTTTTTCCTGTCAGTTTCGCATCTTAGGACTTGTGAACCTCGGCGATTCAAGGTCATCTCAGCCCCAATGCAGGTATCGAACGAACTCTTGGAAAAAATTCTGAGCAAACTTGCCCGCAGACCCATGAGTGTCCGGGAAGTATCCGAGTGGCTGGAAGAAAAAGGAGCGGACGCCGAGCTCAAGTCCTCCATTCTCGAAAAGCTCCGCACATGGAAGTACCTCGATGACCTTCGCTTGCTCGCGGCATTGGTTCGAACCGAACTCCGCAAAGGCAAAGCACTCAACACCATCCGCCAGAAAGCCTGGGCCCGCGGACTCAACTCGGGCGAAGCGAAACACCAGTTCGACTCCGTTTACGAAGAAAGCCTTCGCGAAGTCGACTCGGAAACCACCTCACCTTTTGAACAGACCGAACGGACTTCGGAATCCTCGGACTCAATCGAAACGCAGCGCGCGCTTCAGCTAGTGGAAAAGAAGTTTCAAAAAGGCCTCACGGACCTGAAAGCACGAAAGAAAGCGTTCGATTTTCTCATTCGGAGAGGGTTTCCTGCGGGGATTGCTGCGCGAGCCGTTCAGGCCCTCTTAAAAAATACGACCTTTCTGCACTAATCGGCGATTGAAATTCTAGCCTCTCGGGTCGAAACTCCTGAGACCATGAAAAAATCTGCGCTGATTGCACTCACCTTGTCTTGCATCGGACTTTCCTCCCTCACTCTCGCTCACTCGAGTTTGGCCCAAAGCCCTCAAATGCGTCTGATCGAGACTGCACCGGGACGCGCAAACTGGATGAGACCTGCTGATATTGAAGCGCTTTCTGCTGCTCGACACACTTCCGGTCATTGCGGCGGATACATGGACATCACTGACTTTCAAGACGATCCGGTTTCGCTTCACATGACCGATCCGACTCAATTTGATCTCTTTGCGGATCGCGATCCGTGGAGACAAGAATTGGTGGAACAACTCCTCCCCGAACTCTCTCCGGCAGAGCTCCTCCAAAACGTGCGTCACCTCTCTTCCTACTATGACCGTTTTTATCAGAGTGAAACGGGAGTGAAGTCGGCTACGTGGATTCGCGACCGACTCGCAGGACTCGCTTCACACCGCTCCGATGTGAAAGTGGAACTCGTCACGCACAACTTCAAACAACCCTCTGTCATTGCCACCATCACTGGCACGCACCCGACCCTCAAGAACGAGATCGTCGTCATCGGTGGACACTTGGATTCGATCAATCAGTACTCGTGGGGCTCCCAAGCTCAAGCTCCGGGTGCAGATGATAACGCGTCCGGTACTTCGACGGTCATGGAAATTTTCCGAGTCATTGTGGAATCAGGTTACCAACCACAGCGGACCCTTCAATTTATGGGTTATGCGGGCGAAGAAAAAGGACTATTGGGCAGCCAAGACATCGCTCGCCGGTACAAGCAAGAAGGCAAGCGTGTTGTCGCTGCGATGCAATTCGATATGACCTTCTTTCCTGGGAGCACCGAAAAACTCACGTTCATCACGGATTTCACCGATCCATCGCTCACGCGCTTTTCGCAGAAGCTCATGGACACTTACGTCAAGATGCCTTGGGTGACCGACACCTGCGGCTACGCTTGTAGTGATCACGCAAGCTGGACCAAAAATGGCTATGCATCTGCCTTTCCGTTTGAAGCTCCCTCGAAAGACATGAACTCGAAAATCCACACCACTGCGGACACGATCGTCAATGGACTCGACGCAGAATTCGGCTTGTTATTTGCCAAACTGGGTCTCGCGTTCGCGCTGGAATCAACGGCAGAAAAATCGGCAGGTTCGTTTTAATCCCGATGCAACTGCAGTCCCCGCGAATCGAAATTCGTCGCTCACTCCCCAATCAAAAGTGGACCTACGCGGACCTTGATGCGCGACAACGCGTCATTGCAGCGGAAGTCAGGGACACTCGCGCTCCCGGCGCACTCCTCTTTTCGGAAGTGGCACCCGTCATCACGTACGGAAGGCGCACAGCTGCAACCGATCTCCACTTGACCCCCGAACAAGCAGAACAAGCAGGCGTGCAACTCCTCCCGGTAGACCGTGGCGGAATGGCGACGTATCACGGGACCGGACAATGGGTGGTGTTCCCGGTCGATACCTTGAGTCGTCTCGTCGGCGACTCTCGTGGCGTTCGAAAAGTAGTGGAAGCCTTGCTGGAGAGCGTAGCAAAAACGGCGCGTGAAGTCGTGGGACCTGAGAATGCTCCTTCCATTCAAGTCAAAGAGGGCTGCGAAACAGGCGTCTGGTGGGGCCACCGAAAAATCGCGTCTGTCGGCATTCACATTCAAGACGGCGTCCTTCATCATGGCTTGGCACTGAATGGTTTTGCCACTCCACAAAGCTTTGTCGGCCTTCGCCCTTGCGGACTCGATGCAGAGGTGGGTTACCTCCTCCCGACTCCTGACGAAGTTCGCTTTTTACAAATCCGAGACCTTCTCGAAAAAAACCTTCTCGCTACCCTTTGGAGAACCCCACTCAATGCTGACTAAAGCGACTCTTGCGCGTTCGATTCGTGCTCTTGCCCTCACCGGTCTTTGCTTTGGACTCGCAGACTCACGCGACGCAAACGCGTGGAGTCAGCATTACTTGATTACGGACGCAGTGCTCGAACATCCGGCAATTACTTCAGACCCCAACCTCGCGCCCCTCAAAAAAGAGCGCCTTCAGCAGACTGTGAAAGTCGAGTCCCTCGATCAGTTCTTGGAGGCCACTCAACCACAGGTTTCAAAGCTATTTCAGGACTATTACGCTTGGCTCGGAGCGCGCGGTTCGAAACGCTTCAAAGTCATGTCTTTTCCTGCAACGCCCACAGAAGGAAAAGCAAATACAGCCGCATTTCTCCGTGCAGCGCGACTCAATCCCAACGTGAAGTTCCCGCTGGGATCCCGGATTTTTCCCGGAAAAAAGCCCACCTATCAAGAAGTACCCGCTGAGTCACTGACGCCGGCTCTCGCGTCGATCCCTACTTTTCCTCACACGGATTGGGTGCAGCGCTTCGAAGACGTGACCGGAAAAACGGTTTCGGGACATGCGATTCTCTCGACTTTCTCAGACGAGCCCGACTGGGGCATGGATCGCGGCCTTTTCAGTATTCCGGAGTATGGCTACGGGAAAATCCCCTACGGCAAAGAGACCGGCATCTCGAGCCAAGCTCCGTTTCACATGATTTTCCGGAACGAGAATTTCATCACGAAATTTGCAGTGCCCGAAATCCTAGACGGAATGGGCGGCGAACGAATTGAACTTTTCAAGCGACTGGCATCGCTCGCTTTTCAGTCGGGTCATCCTTACTGGGGATATCGCTTTTCGGCCTGGGCGCTTCATTACATTCAAGACTTTAGTCAACCGTATCATACGCGCGCTGTTCCACACGGAGGCTGGATCTACACGTTTAAGCTTGCAGCAGCGGGCGAGAAGAAGCGCGAAAAGATCAAAAAGGACTCGCTTGCTTTGGTGAAGAACCGCCACTTCATTTACGAAGACGTGACTGCGTTCGCTATTCAACAAAGCTTCCTCGAACCCAAAGAGTCTTATAAGCGCATTCGCGAAGCACTCAAAGTCGGCCTTCCAGCATTTACCGAATCTAGAACCATGGACTCGGACACGCTGGTTGGAAAAGTCTCCCACTTTTCAGCTCAGCACGCGCCTGTGATCGACGAGCAAGTCGTGGAGCTTTTTGATGCCCGAATGACCCAAGACCCAGCGTACGATTTGGAGCTGGACCAAACCTTTTCGATTCGGACGTTGATTCAAAAACTCGACGA
>JACCDO010720799.1_pt1 | contig 15580 bp, 19 predicted proteins | sample 7446101 | NCBI WGS metagenome assembly JACCDO01 (sample SAMN15323440, study PRJNA562643) | freshwater metagenome | isolation source: river surface water | place: USA:Blue River Watershed | collected 2017-08-16
ATAAAGCAGACCCGGCAGCGATACCAAAAAGTTGGAAATTTGGCTCAGCTGTAGCTTGGGAATTTCAACAAGATAGAAGAGACCCAAATGCTGTAGAAGGATTATAAATAAGTTTAAATTTTATCTTTTTTTTATTCTAAAGAAAAGATGAGTAATCGCAAAGCTACCGTTTCTGTAGGAAACAGGCCCTGTGGACCAAGACCTAATAAAGTTAATAATGCTTATTCTAAAGATGAACTTATTCAAATGATGGTTGACATTGATATGTATCCTCGTGAAGAAGCTGAAAGAATGAGTATCCCAAGACTTTGTAAAGAGTTAAATATCGACTATATTAATCCTGAAGAAATACAAATGACAAAGTACGGAGAATGCCTTAAGATTATGAGTAAAAAATCACTTTTAGAAGATAATAAACAATTACTTGAAGAAAAAGGATATCCTCCTGAAAAGGCGGTTTTACTTAAAAAGGAAAGATTGTGCGACTTAATATATGAAAAAGATGATATGTTTGTTTTACCTGAAGATTTTGATGAAAGTAATTGTGCTTTATATGATATGTCTACATTAACAAGAATAGCTGTTAGAAGACATATTGATACTACAAGATTTTCTACACAAAAAGAATTATGTAGAGCTATTCAAATATCTTATTTAAGGGAAAAAATGAAATTTGATACAGATAAAAATCCTGAATGGAACAACTCAGAAACTGATGCTACCCTTTCTTGTATGATTCCACCTTCAAGAAGTAAGGAATTAAGAGAACATCAAAAAATGTTAGTAAAACATATGCTTCGACACCGTTCTTTATTAGCAGTTCACGCTACAGGAACAGGTAAGACACTTTCAGCTATAGCTGCTATAAACTGTGTAATGGCAAAGTACCCTAATATAAGGGTCATAATAATAACACCTTTATCTCTCGTAGAAAATATGCAAAAGGAGATAAGAAGATTTGGAATAGACATATTAAATGATGAAAACTTATATTCAAGAATTGAAATTTATTCTTATGATGAATATGTAAATTTACAAAAAAGAAAAAATGAAGTTGATTGTAAAAATACATTTTTAATTATTGATGAAGCTCATAATTTAAGAACTGAAACCCTTATCAAAGAATCAGCATTAGAAAAGGGTAGTAAAAGTTATATTATAATGAGATGTGCCGCAACTGCATTTAAAGTTCTCTTATTAACAGCTACTCCGTTAATTAACAATATATTTGACCTTAGAAACCTTTTAATGATGTTAAACGGAGAAGACCCTGAAAAAGCTCTTTCAAGAAAACAGTTCATAAAAGAAGCGGTAGAGTCGTTAGGAAATATGGTTAATTGTAAAATAAGTTATTACGACCCTCCATTAGATGAAAATTATCCACAAAGAATAGATAAAACAATTGATATGTATATGGAACCTGAATATTTTAATAAATATCAAGAACTCGAAAACAAGTTTATAGAAAAAGTTGCACTTGGTACAAGTGTTAAAACAAAGATTAATGATTTCTTCTATCATACCCTTAGAATAGCTATCAATTCTCTTGACGGAGAAAAATCCCCTAAAATTAACTGGATTGTTGACTTTGTGATAAATGAGGCAAAAGAGGGAAGAAAGAGTGTAATTTACAGTAATTGGAAAAAGGCCGGTATGAATCTGTTAAGAAAGAGATTAGACGAGTTAAATCAGCCGGGATTGTATATTTACATATCTGGAGATGTTACAAGAGAAGTAAGAAAGATAGTTCGTAAGAAATTTAATAAGGATGAGGCTAAAATTCTTCTTATTTCAAGAGCTGGAGGTGAAGGATTAGATCTTAAAGGTGTTAGAAACGTTATTATTATGGAAAGTAATTGGAACGCTTCAGCTGACTCTCAAATTATAGGAAGAGGTATACGCTATAAATCACACCTTCATTTACCGGAAGACCAACGTAATGTTACAGTTTATCGTTTGTTATTACATAAACCTCAAGGAAGCCACGAATTTGAAAGTGTAGATGATATGTTATATAAAAGAGCCTATGAACAAAAACTTCCAGAAATTAAAGGATACCTTGAAATTATAAAGAAAAACTCCATTGAGAATCAACCTTGTACTTGTGATATAAGCAAGGATGGTAATCATAACGGTTGTCAAAGTATTGAAGTACCTGTAGTTGTAAAAAAGACAAAAACACCTTCTCCAGAACAACAAGAAGTTATTGAACTTATACAAAAAGCAACTGATGAGAAGAAACCTCAAGAAGAAATTGATGCATTAAATAAACGTCTTGAAGAACTTAAAAAAGTTAAAAGGGAAGTTTATGAAGCTCCGAGTGGGATGACATCTATAGCTATAACAATAAGTGATGTCAGTAAGAGATTATTCCGTAAAATAGCAGGTATAGGAGTAGCTACAAAAGCTCCTGAAATAACACCAGAAGAAATAGATGATATTGTTATGGATGGATTTCAAGAGGAATACGAAGACTTAAAAGATGAATATACAGATGAACTTCAAAATGTTCCAGATATACCTGAAGAGGAAAAACCTAATGATATAGAAGCTGTTAAAGAAGCTATATATAGCTTTTTAAAAGGTAAGAATATTGAAGAATTAACAGTAAAAGATGTGAGAAAACACGTAAAAGAAGTTATTGGGTTTAAACCTGATAAAACCATTATAAGAGATATAATGCAGTCATATTCTCCTAATAATGATGAGGAAGAAATGAATGATGAAATTGAGATTGAAGGAATGGATGATTTTTAATTTTTTTTATCTTTGCATATAAATAAGAATGACTAAATTACAAATTGCAATCGCTTTAATAGCATTATACCTTATACTTACCCGCAACAAGAAGGAAGGTTTTATAAGTATGCACGACTCTCGTGACAATCCAATGTATAGAGATTAATAATTTTTCTTTATTATATATTAAGAATGAGGCTATATATAAGGATGATATAGAACAAAATTAATTATTAAAATATATAATAATTAATTTATGCAGTAGTAGGTTGTTCAGGTGAAGGTAAGGTGCACATACTATTTATAGCTTGTTCCATTGCAGCATATGCCATATTACCGTCAACTACAAATTGGTCTCTTACTTGTTTAACTGTAAGTGAGTTTGGTTTTACTTGAGAGATAAATGACATTTTAAGTTGTTTATCAACAAATTCATTGTCATTAAATCTTTTTAATTCTTCTTTCATAGAGTCTAATTGTTCTTTTAATTTATCTTTTCCAATAGAAGGACAATCTCTTGCATAATAAGTATCGAACTTACCAGTTAATTCTTTTACAAAAGATTTACCCATAGATACAAAGCATTCTTCTGTAATAGAGTCATTATCTTTTAAATTTTCACACGAAGTTCCTTTTTTAGAGGTTGAATAGAAGTACATAATCACTCCTAAGACTAATATTGCTATTATCATATTTTTTTGTTCCATTTTCAAATATTACAAGAAAAAAAAATAATTTATGCTCTGTAATCTAATTGAAAAAAAAATATTTTTTTAAGGGTGTTTTATCTTTAAAATAATGAATTCACAATCTATACATAAAAAACGTATAACAAGCCCTAAAGGAAAAGTTCACTTAGGTCTTTGTTGTATTAACAACTCTTTGCGTAAATATAAGCCTGAAGGTTCTCGTAAAAATGTGGAGGTATTCTGTAGTCGCAGTACTCCTCGTAGAACTTTCACAGTAGAACGTGCTAAACAAATGGCTCTTGATAACATAGCAGATATTACAAAGCTTGTTGACTGGAATATACAAAATAACATTCATCACTTACGTTTATCTTCAGATATGTTTCCTCACTTTACAGACAAGGAAACAGAACCTTATTCTATGGACTTTGCTATTGACTCATTAAGAAAAGCTGGTGATTACTGTAATAGACGTAATCACCGTATAACAATGCATCCTGGCCAATTCAACCAAGTTGGTGCTAAGTCTCCTGATGTTTTTGAACATACAGTTAATGACCTTAGTATGCACGCTGATATACTTGACTATATGGATATTGACAGCACAGGTATTTTGTGTGTTCACGGAGGGGGTGTTTATGGGGATAAAGAGGCATCTACAAGAAGATGGATAGAACAGTTCTCTGACCTTCCAAGAAAAGTCAGGGATAGATTAGCAATAGAAAATGATGAAAAATGTTATTCTGTAAGAGATTGTTTAACCATAGCACAAGAGTGTAAAATACCTATGATTTACGACACTCATCATCATACTTGTTATCATTGTCATTACAATAAGGAAGATAAAGAAGAGGATATAGAGGATATGATGGATGAGATAGTTGAAACATGGCAAGGTCTTCCTCCAGTATTTCATATATCAGAACAAGCTCCTGATAAGAATGTAGGTGCACATTCAGATTTTATAGAGGTAATACCACAGCATTTATTAGATGTTCCAGAAATGTATAATACAAGTATAAACATAGAGGTAGAAGCGAAAGCAAAAGAAGCGGCGATATTAAAATTAATGAAAAAATATAAAGAAATATTTTAATTAAAGTATATAATGGAAGAGAGATTTTTATTTATTTGTAATAACATTCTTGACTTTATATTCTCCCCTCCTGTAAACTACACAAGTGTTGTATCTATAATAAACCACTATTTAGGTAAGGAAATAACTATAAGTCAAGAACAGTTTAATTACATTAGGAAAATGACTGTGTTCTTTATAGAGTCGTATGAGTCTACAAGATTAGCAATTCACTTTCTAAGCGAGGTAGAGGATAAGAATGCCTATTTTTTAGAGAATATGAGTTATGCTGAAAAAGAGTATTTTAGAGTTATAGAAGAGATAGAAAATTTACAGAAATATCTTAAGAATATAAGGGAAACTTATTGGGTATCCATAAGCTATAGTCCTCCTATTCCTGAAAATAACTTAAAAGGGACGAGATGGATAAAATATTTATTTGATGTATATTTAAAGTACGGGGGAGGAAGACATGTAACTTCTATAGAATTTTTTAACTCTATGAAAGACAAATGGGGAAAACTAACCGATAAAGAGACGTTAGAGATAAGTCATATAACAGATAAGATATTAGGAGGAATATCTTTAGAACTTATATCTTCAAACTTGAATAACTGGCTTGTTAATAATGTTAATTTTATTGACAACAGACATAAGGATGTAATTAAGCTAAAGGTGTAAAGTTCCAACCTAAAAGGTCACAACATTTTTCATATATATCATCGTGTTCTCTTAGACGAGCAGGAGTTCTCAAACTGTTTAGAGAATTTTCAGGTAATTTTACCCCTTGTCTTAATAAAAGCTGTGTAAGTACATAATGAGCGTGTAAGAAGTTTTTACGCTTATCTTTAATCTTTAAAAACACTTCTACAAGTTTTTCAAAGTCTTCAAATAATTTCTTTTCGTATTTGCTTATATCTGGTTTTTCCTTTTTTGTAATAATACTATATATAAGTTGTTTATCTTCGTAATACTTTGAATTTCCAGTTTCTGACAAGAACATATTTATATGATTTATAGTTACTTTAGATAGTTCTAGACCGTGCATTTCAATCATATATTTTATATCATCAAATACTTTTTCAGGGATATACTTATTCTGTTTTCCTTGAAACTGATTTATTGTATCTCTAAAATGACATCTTTTTTCATAATGGTATCGTTGAACCATATTTACTCTTGAATAATCGTGATAATTTACAGTATCTTCTACCTCATTATATATGTTTCCACAATTTTTACAAACAATATTTCCAGAGGAATCTTCCCCCTTTTCAAAACAATCACAATAATACTTCTTCTTAGTCTTCTTTTTAGTTGATTTAATTTCTGAATCGAAAGGATTGAAAACAGTATACACAGAAAGCATTCTATACTTCTTAAGATAATACACTAATCTCTCACTATAAAAGACTATCTTTTTCTCTTTGAGTTCATCTATTATTTCATTGTATTTTGAAACATACACGTTATTATATACATTTTCTTCAGTTCCTATAAAGCTTGAAAACTGGGGTTTGTTTAATTCTGACTTATATTTTTCAATTATATCTCCAGTGTTATAATAGTATATACTTTCTTCGTTTGAAAAGTTTGTAATATGATTATCAAGGTCAAGTACAAACTCATATATGTTTTTATATTCTCTATAAGTTATTTCCTCTACTTTTTTCTTGCTTATTTTATCTGATAATTTATACTTATTAGAAATACTTTCCAATGCCTTCTTCTCAGAAGTTATTCCGTAAGGAACTGTGCAATTTAGTGCTTGATGAAGTAGTAGTTGCATAAGCTCATTATAGACTATCATATTGTCCTTTTCGGTTGAAAAATACTTGAGTATTTTTTCGTGAATGTGTAGTATATCCTCAGTCTCCATTATTAAGTTTTATGTTTATATTCTTTAACTTTTACTTTTTTAAGAGTTATAACTTAAAAAAGTACTTAATTCATTCCTCGGGGAATGAATTCAATGCGAAAAATTATTTCATTTGTGGTATATATTTACCAACTACAGGTAAGGTTATAATTTTTGCATAGTGTAAAAAGACTAATAATATTATTAACATTAAAGCCCTATTCATAGCTTGATTAGGAGTAGTACGAATACGATTAGAAAGTAATTTAATACCTTTAGAATCTAAACATTTAAGATAATCAGAGGTTGATAAAGAAGCTTCGCTACATTCTTCGCCAGATGTAAGTGGTCTTGCCATTTTTAATCTTAACTCAAGAAAATAAATTAAAAGAAAAAGTATTGTAAGTGTGATGCAGGTGCTGCTTTTCTTAATTTACCTTCTAAACCTGGGATGGTTATAAAACCCATATAATGAGCTAATAAAACACCTAATAAAATTATGAATAATAAGATACTAACTATAGTACCAAAAGATTGTTTAGTAGATATATGCATAATTTTTCCAAAAGCATCTTTTAAAGGATTTGAGTTAGGCATTTGACCTATATTTTCAGGCAATTGTCTAACATGTTGTTGTTGATTTCTAATATGTTGTGGCATCTTTTTTTATCTTATTCAAAGAAAAAAAAAATTATTTTAATTAATCATATTGGAAGTATAACTTTATAACTTTTAATTTTGTTCCTTATTATATATATCATAGAGACTCCTAACAAAGCTATTTCTGTAGTGCTTCGATATACAAGAGAAACATTGTCTATATCATTTGCATATTTCAACCACATTGAAGAGGACATTATAGATAGTATGCAAAATATTAGAGAATATGTATTTGTGCTTTTGTTTATATACAATAATCTCATAAAAATAAAACGAGAAATTATAGCTACGGATGTAGCTATAATTGGAAGTTCTTCTATATTCATTATTTATTCTTCCTTCATCTCTTTAAGTTCTTTCAAAAAGTTAATGACATTTTCCATATAGAATATATTCTTCAAATTATGGCTTCTAACATTAGATAATACATTAATACATTCAGTATTGCTTTTACCTTCTTTTTTATTCTTTTCAATGATAGTATTTATCCTCTTTATTCTATTATTATAAAGTTCACTTTCTGCTCTTCCTGAAAATTTCTTTACATCCACACTCACATCAGTTATAATATTGTACAACGACGGCAAGTTTTTATCAAATGTATTATGTATTTTAGTGTACAGGAGTGTTTCTTGTAATAACAAGTTCTTTTCAAGGTTAGTTGATTCCTTATAAAAGTTCTCTAAGTCAGTCATAAAGTAATATCCATTTTTGTTAAAAGGATTTGTAAAAGAAAAACAATCAACTGAATTATACCTATTGATATAGCATAAAGTTTCTTTATTAACATAAACTAATTTATAAACGGATTCTTCAAATAAAGGGATAAATCTTGTTAAGCTTTTTTTAGATATATTTTTCATTGAAATTGTACTGTTTGAAAATAAACTTGTTTCTTCGGTTTCATCGTCTTCTTCATCATCAGATTTCATATTGATGTGAAAGTAATTTTTAACGCTACTGTCAGGTTTGATAAAGAATTTTGAAGGTATATAAATAAACAAATCTACTCCGGTTAAAACATATTGAATAAGTAAGAACACGGTTCTTCCTTCTGCAGTAAAAATACCGTTTACAGAGATACTGTTCTTTTTAAAATAATTTAAGAGGTTGCTTATTTCATATTCTTCGACATCGTCTTGTTTATAATCATCATCTTCTTCGTGAGACATTTTTATTTAACATATCTATACTTTAAAGTAATTTTTTGTAAAATACAAAGGTTAAATATTTTGTTTTCAAATTATAAATGACTACCTTTGGAGACAAGATAAAAGACATACCAGTTGACAGGGATGAATCTGTATCTCCTGACCAAGAACTAATAAACTCTATATTTGCGCCTAAAGAACAACTATTAATACCAAGAGAAGTCAAGCTCTTTTTAATCGGAGCTATATGTTTGTATTTAATATTTACAAACACCTCACAAACAACTATTTATAGAGTAAGTAAAAATGACAATGCTACAAAAATCATAGCTGTATGTATAGTCATTTTAGTTTTATATTTTGCAAATAAATACGTTTAATATGCTCTAAGAACAGGCGAAGAAACTCTTGAACTGTTTCGGGAATTTAAAGGGGAATTATTATTAGAATATGATGGAGAATTGTTAGTTGAACTTATGGGGGATTTGTACTTTGTTTTTGTTAATAAGCTAAATGTTATATCTTCAAATTTATAAGGGGAATTACTTCTTGAATTTTTATGATAAAAGTAATCATCTAAGGTATTAACCTGCTTTACGTTTTCAAGCTTACTTAAATAATGTTCATACTCCATTTTTTTTTAATTTATTAAAAAGAAAAAAAACCTACATTTTATTTTATAATTTATAAAATAAAATGACAGGAAGAAAATTAAGTATTAATCAATGGTGGAAACAATACGGTATATACGTTGTTATAGTCATCTTTTTAATCTTTTTTTGCGCTATACTTTACGTCCATTTTTCTAACCCTGAACTATTTGAAGAAGGACTTAACGAAATATACGCTGATGATACCACATTAATATTATCTTCCAGAAAACTTGAAATACCATCTTCAAAAAAGAAAAGTGAAAGTAAAGGTGAAAGAATATGTAAAGATGCTGCCGAGAGAATATTTAAACTTCCTTTTAACAAAATTAGACCTGACTTTTTAAAGAATGATAAAACCGGAAGAAATATGGAAATAGATGTGTACAATGATGAGTTAAAATTAGGAATAGAATATAACGGAATACAGCACTATAAATATAACCCTTATCATCATAAGAATGGAGAACGGGATTTTGAAGAACAAGTTTACAGGGATAAATTGAAAGAGAAAAAGTGTATGGATAAAGGCATTCGTCTTATAATTGTACCATATTTAGTTAAGCACGATGATATAGAACAATATATTAGAGTAAAAGCAAGAGATATTGGTATTTTAGTTTAAAAATATCTTTATATATAAGTATAGATATGCTTCAAACTTTAAAATTTATATTCTCTCAAGATAAGAGTAGAATAAGCGTTATAGACACTCATAAAGATGTCATAGTAAAACTCAAGTTTATCGGTACATTTCAAGAAGGTGAAAAGATTGATATTAAAAACCTTCAAATCGAGTCTAACAACTTTTTTACACCTATAAAACGCCTTCTTCAAGGTGATGGAAGAGATGCCACTTATGCTTTTCTTAGTTCTGTTATCGAAAGGTCTTTCGAAATTATTTACGCTTATTGTAAGAGTGAAAAAATAGGAGAACGACTAATGTGTAAAAACATAATTGAAGATATGAATAAGGCTATTAAAGGTCTTAATAATATTCAAAAGACTTACAAGGATGATAAACACTTTTATTGTAATATAGAAACTCTCATAGATAGTATTAACTATAAAATAGCCGATGTTAAAACCACCGAAACTAAGGGTGAAATAAAGACAAAATCTTAATAACATATATTTATTATATGATATTAAGAAAGTTAATTAACAAGGCGGCATACTATTTGGTCCACATTCATCATATCTAATACGTTGTGGAGCACCAGCAAACATACCATTAAACATACGGTCTCTGTTGTCATATCTGATACTGTTTTTAATGTGTTGAGATTGACCTATATATTTATCACTATAACGAATATGTGCAGGGAATTCACCGTCAGGTAAATCAAAACTTTCACGTCTAGAGCGTATATGACCAAATGGTAAAACTTCAGGTTCTCCTTCATATCTAATACGACCCATAGGAGCAATATTTTTGACGGTATCTTTAGAATCATCTTTGTTCATAACGTAAATAGCAACTAAGATAAGAGCTATAATAATTAAGTGTTCACGTTCCATTTTAATGTTTAAATAAGAAAATAATTTCTTTTTAAAATTAATTTTTAAAAAGAAATGGAAGACACAAACAATATACCTATTTTAAAAGTATCTCTTACCGGTTCAAGAGTTCCTCTAATAGGACAGGGAAGTTTCGGGAAAGTTTACTCTCTTGATAAAAACACTGTATATAAGAAAATGAGAGTGTATGTTGAGACTGAAAATGACTTTGCTATTATAGAAAATAATATACGTGAACTCGCTTTTTATAAACTTGTAACTACTAAAAACTCTTTTACAAGCTCTTTTATTCTTGAAAATATTCATTCATCTATTCCAATACCTAACAAGATTGTATACTCTACCCCTTACGTATACGTCAATATGCCTAATTACGGGAACCCTCTATCTAAAGTACAATATAATAAGACGTCTTTTAAATATATTTTTAAACAGTTAGTAGAAGGCATTTATCACTTATATAGAAATAATATGACTCACGGAGACCTTAAACCGAATAACATACTTATAGACTCTAATAACAATGTCAAAATAATAGATTATGGAAGTGTGTGTTTTTTTCACTCAAAATACCTTAAAAATAAGTACCAACGATGTACTATATTTTATGTATCTCCTGAAGAACTTATTACGGGAAATTACTCACATTCAAATGATTGGTGGAGCTTAGGGGTAATAATATATGAGCATTGTACAAGAAAATGCTTTATAAAATCAATATTGGACTATTACAATATAAATAAGGAACAAACTAAAAAATTTATGGAATACGGTTATGATGCAAGAGATGACTTTGATTCTAAAGAATTTATTATAACCTTCTTTCAAAGTCTTGAAAATGCAAATATAAACAGATTTATTACAGATACGGTTAAGGATAAAGAATTGCAACTTTACTTAATATTATTATTAAAGGTAAAACCAGAGGAAAGAAACTTTCTTGAAATTATAAAATTATTTGACTGTGATATACCTGAAATAAAGAGGGTGAAGGTAGTATCGGCTCTTAGCAGGTTTGATGAATATGATATTCTTTCTTTATCAAGAAAAAGTAGATTAGACGCTATAACTACAATATGTACCTCTTCTTATCAAGTAAGAGATTTCGGAGAAGAAATAATAGGTCATTCTATTATGTTATTTGATAGATTTTTTATGAGGACAAATGATTCAGCTGATATATATGACCCTAAAATAATCACAATAATAACACTCTTTATATCAAGTTCTATTCTTAAAGGAGAGTTATTTAAAGGGTCTTATATCCAAGGATTTTTAAGATTAATATATTCAAAAGAATACTCAATTCAAGATATAAAACAATACATTATAACTTTCTTTTCAATACTTGATTTTAGCTTGTTTTGTATGAGTCCAGATATTCTTTTTAATTTTACTCGTTCTTATGATAAGCTCATAGAACTTAGCTTTGAATATCCTTTTATTAATGATAATGTATATCAACTTTATAAACTCTTAAAATAAATATTAAAGTAAAGATACCTTAATATAAAATGTCTATTAAACCAGTCATTAATGAAATATCTACTTCGACAGGTATGATTATTAGAAATAAATATATTGACATATTTAGAAGAGCTTACTTTATTAACAGGATATATGAATCTGGTATAAAGAACATAGAAGTTGGTTCTTTTAGAAATAAAGACCATATTCTTTTAGGTACAAGAGACGTCATTTTTAACGTAAACAAAACTTCAACTGATAAAAAAAGTGCGTTTGTTTTAGACGTAGAAAATACCCTGAAAAACGTATCTTGTTCTAACAGTGTAACTCCAAGAATTGACGAACTTATATACTTTATAAGTAAGAGGGAAGACATTGACGAATTTATTAAACATAAAACAGTTGCAAAACAGCTTGGAATGACAACTAAAATTATAGTAGATAATAATGATGAATTAGAGTACATAGTATCTCATACTCAGCCTGACTTTATAGAAGTTGATAAGGTGTCAACTGAAGTATTAAAGTTAAAAGACTTTTCAAAGGTATTTATTAGAGCAAATTCTCTTGAAGAAGTTGATAAAGCAATATATGAGAATATATATAACTTTAGTAGTAGCTTATTAAAAACACCAAATCATATTGATACAATAGACCTTATTTCTCATCTTAGAACAAAACTTGGCCTTGAAGTTAATGTAAGTCTTGACAAACTTAAATTAACTCAAAAGGAAATGCACGATGAATTCAACTGGTAATTACATCTTTCAATTTTTTATATACTTATATAAAAAATTGTATTTTTCATTTAAAATTCAGCGTCAAAAGATATATCATTTTCTTCCTTTTTACTTAATACTGTTTGCTTAGCATAATTTGTTACTTTACGTTCAAAGAAATTACCCTTATTTTCTAAACTTATTAATGACATCCACGGAAATGGATTATCTGTATTATATATTCTTCTCCCTATTAAACCCATACTTAAATGATCTGATACATACTCAACATAATCACACATTAACTTCTTATTCATACCTTTTAAATTATAAGGTAAACTATCAACTACAAACTCCTTTTCTACTTCTACAGCCTCTTTTATCATATCTATTAAAAGAGTTTCATCCAACTTATTTACAATATACTTTCTATACAATAATATAGCCACATCTCTATGCATACCCTCATCTCTACTTATAAGCTCATTTGACTGACATAACCCAGGCATTAAACCTCTCTTTTTAAGCCAAAAAATACTACAGAACGAAGCACTAAAAAATATACCTTCTACTATACTAAAAGCCACAAGACGTTGTACAAAAGAACCTTCTTTTATCCATTTACGAGCCCATTCAGCCTTCTTTTTTATACACTCTATATCTTTTACAGAATTAAATAATTTGTTCTTTACTTCCTCCTTATGAACTAATGTATCTATAAGTACTTGATACATCTGTGAGTGAACATCTTCCATCATTTCTTGATAATGATAGCATATTTTAAGCTCAGGAACTTTCACTTGTTCTACAAAGTTTTCATCAAGGTTATCATTTACAATAAAATCACTATTTGCAAAGAACCCTAAAACCATCAAAATAAAATGTTTCTCATCATCGTCTAACTTAGACCAGTCATTAACATCATCTGACAAAGATACTTCTTCGACTGTCCAAAATGAAGAAAATTGCTTCTTATACATATCCCATATATCTTCATATTTTATAGGGTATAATCGGGTACGTTCATCGGTTAATATAGGTTCCATTTTATATATATTATATATAAAATATATTTTTTAAATCAATTAAAATTCGTTTTCATTATACAAGAGATTTTCTAAAGCTTCCTGGAACGTCACAAATACTTCCACAGTTAAGAGCTCCATAGACCACTAAACCTATCATTACGAAACCTCCAATATTAGGAAGCATCATAGCTATAATTAATAATATAGGTGTATAAACACCCCATTGTTTAACTATAGCACATTTAAAAGCATAATAAAGAGCTAACATAAAAAGAACTAAAAATGCAAGACTCAAAAAAACAAGGGCTATTAACATCTTGTTTAAAGCACTATTCATTTCTTGAGGACATTCATCCCCTAACATAATTATTCTATCTTTCACATCGCTATATTCTTGATATTTTTCTTTTATAGCTTCCATAAACATTTTTATTTATATAAAAACAAAAAAATAAATTTTAAGATTCATAAATAGTATCCTAAAATGATTATTGCTTCAATATCAACAATACCTGGAAGATTAGAGTCTCTTATCACTGTTTTAGAAAACCTAACTAAACAATCATTAAAACCTGATTTCTTAATTGTTTCCGTTAGCAAATACTATCCTAGATCTAAAAAATCATACCCTCAAGAAAACCTTGATTTTCTAAATCAATTTCTTTCTTCTTACTCAATTCAAAACAAGCTCATTACTTACGAAAACGATGTAGGCCCTCTTCTTAAACTTGTAACTCCTCTTAGATTCTACAATTTCAATGAAGATGATTTCATATTTACTTTAGACGACGATACTCCTCTTTATGACAAAACAATTGAATCATTATTTCTTGCCTATATGAAGAATAAGAACGCTGTGTATGCATTTTCAGGAACAAGACAAGACAGATTTTTACACGCAGAACTTTTACCAGAAAATTACGACTATTTTGAAATAGATGTTGTAGGAGGATATAGAGGTGTTTTATACCCTGTAAACTTAATAAATAAAAAAGAATTATTTGAATGGCTTGATTTATTTATTAACAGTTGCGCTAAACACTCAACTATCCCTATGCACGACGACCATATATTTTCATACTATTTTAAATATAAAAACATACCTAGAAGAGTAAGCAATAGTCCTTTCTCTAAAAATTTCTCTTATACAACTATCCCTAATGAAGACGGTATTTTTAACGATAAAACAACCCAAGAAAATATGAAAATCATAAAAGACACTATCTATGAAAAAGAATTAAATTGGGTTGTCGACAACCCTTTATAATACTTCATATTCCATCTTCTTATAATTTATTCTTTTAACATTAACACTTTCAGGCAATTCATTACCCTTTATATCACTCAAAAATATAACCTTATATATAGGGATATCACCCATATCATTAAATACAACAGTGGTTTTATACTTATAATCTGTTTTATTTATATTCGACTTCATAGGTATCCTAAAAACTATTAATTCTGGAGGACTCTTATAAAAACTCTTGTTCGCCATATCATCTAAACTATAAAATTTTCCATTGTATGAATATCCAACTTGAGGTTCATTCTTATAATCAACTCCTCCCCAAGGCGGATCGTAAAATATTATATCACCTCCTATATTATCCCTTATTCTTATATAATTATCATTAAAGAACTTTACACTATCTGTATCAACCAATATTTCCATATTATGTTTTAACGCCTTGAAATTATTCTTATCTATTTCCACTAAATTTAATTCCTTTACCTTATCTGCAAAAGTCCACGAATTACCTCCTATACACGCACTCGCCTCTGTCATAACCTTATCTTTTATATTGTAATATGATGATATTAATTCCGCCGTTTTTACCGAATGAGAAACGTCTGCTGAACTATAAAGTGATACATCTGTAAACATATACTCTTCATCTCTTTTAGGGAAATATTCATTGTTCTTTACCTTTATCATCTTTGCAGGTTTATATTCATCTGGTTGCAAAGTCCCTCCTTTTACAAACATCATAGACGGTTTCTTCAATTGAGGCGGTGGAGG
>JACCDO010398296.1_pt1 | contig 15579 bp, 9 predicted proteins | sample 7446101 | NCBI WGS metagenome assembly JACCDO01 (sample SAMN15323440, study PRJNA562643) | freshwater metagenome | isolation source: river surface water | place: USA:Blue River Watershed | collected 2017-08-16
AAGACATCGCCCTGAACGGTTTTAAGCTGCTGCGTTCCGGTGGCGTGCTGTTCACCTATTCCTGTTCCGGCGGCATTTCCCAAGACTTGTTCCGCAAAATCACCGCCGGTGCCGCCCGTGATGCCGGTGTAGAAGCCTGCATCATCCGCCAACTCAGCGCCGGCCCCGACCACCCCGTCTCCCTCGCCTTCCCCGAAGGCGAATACCTCAAGGGTTTGGTGTGTCAGGTGGGGTAAGCTTTTTGTAGGGGCGAATTTATTCGCCCCTAACTGATGGCTTGGCCAAATAAATTTTCCCTACAGCGTGCCAGTGGATGCGCCTACGGCTTATCCACTCCTACGGCCCGGCTTGTGTTTGTCTCGTATTAAGTGCTGTTCATGTCTCATCATCTAAACCCCCCGCAGCGGGAAGCGATTAAGTATTTGGATGGCCCTTTGCTGGTGTTGGCGGGGGCAGGGTCGGGTAAGACGCGGGTGATTACTCACAAAATCGCCCATCTGGTGCAAGGCTGTGGCCTGAATCCGGCCAATATCGCGGCCATTACCTTTACCAATAAAGCCGCCAAGGAAATGCAGGAGCGGGTGGGGAAATTGCTCAGTAGCAATATCGCCTCGGCTTTGAACGTGGCGACTTTCCACGCCTTGGGGGCGAAAATCCTGCGTCAAGAGGCCAAGGCTCTGCGCCTGAAGCCCTCGTTTTCCATTCTCGATGCGGGCGATACCTTGGGTTTGCTGACGGAGCTGTCCAAGGAAAGCGATAAAGCCCGGCTCAAGAGTTTGCAGTGGACGATTTCCGGCTGGAAAAATGCCATGCTCGGCCCGGATGCAGCGGCGGGCTATGCGGAAGATGAATTGCAGCAGGCAGCGGCGCGGGTCTATGGCGACTATGAACGGGCGTTGCGTGCCTATCAGGCGGTGGATTTTGATGATTTGATTCGCCTGCCGGTGGTGTTGTGGCAAGAGCAGCCGGAGGTGCTGGCCCGTTGGCAGGGCAAGCTGCGCTATCTGCTGGTGGACGAATACCAAGACACCAACCGTTGCCAATATCTGCTCATGAAATTATTGGCCGGGGCGCGGGGCGCGTTCACAGCGGTGGGCGATGATGACCAAGCGATTTACGCCTGGCGCGGTGCCGACGTGGAAAACCTGCGTCAATTGCAGCGGGATTACCCGGCCCTGAAAGTCATCAAGCTGGAGCAAAACTACCGCTCCAGTAGCCGCATTCTCCATGCCGCCAATACCTTGATTGCCTTGAATGACAAGCTGTTTGAAAAACGTTTGTGGTCAGAACACGGCCCCGGCGATGCCATTCAAGTGACCGCTTGCCGGGATGCCGAACATGAGGCGGAATCAGTGGTGATGAAGCTTTTGGCCCATAAATTCCAAAGCCGGGCCAAGTTCAAGGACTACGCCATTTTGTACCGGGGCAATCACCAAGCCCGCGCCTTTGAACAGCACTTGCGCAACCATAAAGTGCCCTATGTCATGTCCGGCGGTCAGTCCTTTTTTGACAAGGCGGAAATCAAAGACGTGACCTGTTACCTGCGCCTGATCGCTAATGGTGACGACGATCCCGCCTTTATTCGCGCCATCACCACCCCCAAGCGCGGTATTGGCACCGCCACCCTGGAAAGCTTGGGTGCCTACGCGGGCAAGCGCCACGTCAGCCTTTTTCATGCTGCGTTCGAAACCGGCGCCGAAAGCCATGTGCCCGCCAAAGCCTTAGCCGCCGTGCAGGAGTTCGGCCAGTTCATCAACCGTCTCGAATACCGGGCGCGCACGGAAAGCGCAGCGGTGCTGCTTAACGACATGCTCACCGCCATTGGCTATGAAAAATGGCTGTTTGAACACTTTGAAGCCAGGGAAGCGGAAAGCAAATGGAGCAACGTGCGCGACTTCATTGGCTGGCTGGGTAAAAAAGCCGAAGAAGACGGCAAAACCCTGCTGGAACTGACTCAAACCGTGGCCCTCATTTCCATGCTCGACAAAGACAGCGAGGAGCAGGACGCGGTGCAACTGGCCACCCTTCATGCCTCCAAAGGCTTGGAATTCGGCCATGTGTTTTTGGTGGGGGTGGAAGAAGGCATCCTGCCCCACCGGGAATCCGTGGAGCAGGGCAAGATCGAAGAAGAGCGGCGCCTCATGTACGTGGGCATCACCCGCGCCCAGCGCAGCTTGAACATCTCCTATTGCGAACGCCGCAAAACCGGCAAGGAAGTGCGCAACTGCGACCCCAGCCGCTTCATCGAAGAAATGTCCGGCGACGGCAGTCACATCAAACACACCAGCAGCAAAAAAGGCGGCGAAGAAAAGCTAGAAAAATCCGAATCCTCCGCCCGCTTCGCCAACCTACGCGCCATGCTGGGTAAACGCTAAAACCGGAACGCCGAGCTCCAGCTCGGCAGGCAGGGGATAAACTTAAAACAGAAAGGTAAAAATAATTTGTGGAGCCAATGGGTTACAGATAAATAAGTCTGATTGCATTACGCTCCAGTAAAGGGGGGATTTGGTACTTGGTTTTAAGTGCTAATTTCCCCCCTTTTTTTAGACAAAAACTATGTTTAAAAAATAGCTTGACGACATTGGTGATAATCAAATAGATTCGTGTTATTTATTTTTTGTTACCCATTAATATTTTTGGCATTGGATAACGTCATTGATTGATGTGAATTTAATGTTTAAAAGCCCAAATTTCCACCGTTTATCATGACAATTACATCGCCGCCCATCGTTATTAAACTCCGCTCAGCCGATTACAACAGCGATGTCGCCGTTGAGGAGCTGGTGCATCAGGACAGTTACGAAAAACTGAAGGAACACATCAAGGCCGATCTCGAAGTGGCAGAAAAGAACCGGAAGGAACGGGCGGCACGGGCGGCGCGGAAAAGCGATGATGGCTTTGCCCAGGAAACATATCCCCCAGGCAGCGGGCTGGTGTATTTCATTGATGGCACACGGGGAGCGGGCAAAACCACCTTCCTTAAATCGGCATTTAACGGCTTGTCGGGCCACGACCCCATCAATAAAGAACAATATGGGATCAAAGGATTGTGCCGCTTAGCCTACATCGACCCGAGCCGCCTGGAAGATGCGGAAATCGTCTTGCTAGGGGTCTTACGGGCCATCAAGGATCTGCTGGACAAGCGAAAGTCTTGCATCTGCCAAGACGACGAGCAAAAACATAACGGAATTCGGGACGCATTCAAAAAACTAGCTGGTGGATTGAGCTTATTCCAAAAAGATCATCATCAACTTAGCACCTTAGACCCGGAATTATTTCTCGATCAAGGCCTGAAGCGTACAGCCCACAGTCAAGACCTGCGCCACCACTTTCACGATCTACTGGATAAGACCTGCGAGTTTTTGAAAGTCGATGCGCTACTGCTGGCCTTTGATGACGCCGATACCAATGCCCGCCACGCAATACGTGTTTTGGAATGTATTCGCAGTTATTTGGATACACCACGTTTGGTGATTTTAGTAACGGGTGATATGGAGCTCTATTCATTGCAAGTACGGGGCTCTTTTTGTAATAGCCTGGAATATTGTAAACACGACCAAGCTAGCGGACGTACACAACAGCAGCACCGTATGTTAGATCACTTGGAAGAACAGTACTTGCTCAAGTTATTCCCGCTGCAAAGGCGGTTGCAGTTGCGCTCGCTGGGAGACTTAATACGTAATGGTAAAGCCTATGTACTTGAATATGACAAATGGGATGGTGAAGAAAAAGCCGATAAAGAAATTAAACGCGATATCGAAAGTGTATTGAACGAATTAATCCGGCGTGCGTTACGGGTACAAGGTGATGCAGACATACGTTTGTTTCGTAATTATATTGTGCAGCAGCCATTGCGTTCGGTGATGCAGATTTTATCTGGATGCGCAGGAAGTTTGAGTTCATCGGATGAAGTTGGTGACGCGACATCTGAATGGAGTAATAAACTTTCCAGTGTATTACGTGAAAGTTTACGTGGCATTGCCTATGGGAGCTTATATCGGCATGATTTGGATATTGAGGGTATTGCCCGGAATAATATTAATAAGCTCTTCGTGGAAAGTCCGTCTATAGTTATCCGCCAGAAGCTCAGTGCTGGCGTCGAACAACGCTAGAAGAACTTCTTACGAAGAGCTTAGTATCGCTGAGGCTGTATTTGAGCTGTCGATAGACGAAGGCGATAAAGATACGTCTGCCTATTTACGCCCACAAAGTAATGACGATAATAGGGCTAAGGCTTTTGCTTCCTTATCTGCCGATGTGGCTGGTGCGTGTGCTGAGAATCCGGCAGCGGCTATTCATTACATTTTGGCTGGGCCGGGGAGTGTATCTCTGTTCGGGTTAGCCTCTCGACTGTATAACAATAAAGAGGGAATTGAAGATAAAGGTGAATTTAAAGCATCGTACAAAAGGTATATAGGTATTGAGCAGAAGGAAACAGCATTGAATTGGTCACGGCATGCCTCAGTATTACTTGTTTCCAGTAAATTGAGGCCCCATATTAAACATGGGGTGTGTGGCTTGAATGTAAGGAAACCTAGAGGAGAGTTTCTTGACGCCAGCGTAAATTCGCCTGGGCTAAATCATCAGCCTCTGGCTAACTACTGTTCAATAAGAACTGCAATTGAAGGTTACTTTAATGCGCCTAATGGAGGATTTCCTGTCATTGCGCTAAGTATGATGGACATATCCGGTTCGCGCCATAGAACGTATTCGTCAGTACTGAATATACTTGGGTTAATTAGTGCGCTGCTGGAGATTGATCCGAGTGGGCAGGAAAATCCCCTTAATAAAATTAGAACAGCTATTAGCAAGGTCTATCCCTCCATAAGTGTGTCAACACCTGAGTTGTGGGGCAGTAAAACTCCTATTCTTGAAGGAAATATGGTCGGCGAAGTCGAAAAGTTATCCCCAGGCAATGAAGTTAAAGAGTCTATTAAAAATGGTGTCAGTGATAATTCATTCGATGATATTTCCGAGCGGGTTCTATTGTGGCTTTCTCATGTTAAGAAATTCTACTCAAACGTTACCCCGTCATCAGTATTGTTAGGTAAAATATGGATACGAATTTACTTTTCACTAGAAAAAGTATCGGATGCCATTAGTGGGAAATTTTGCACAGCAAGTATTATGGAAATGTTTGCTTTGTGTGTCATTAATTCGTTTTACGTCGAAGAATTGGCTTATTACTCGTCAGCATCTCATTTGGATAGAGTGAATCCACTACACTCGTCGGACGAGTTCTATAATAAATTTAAGGATAGAGATAAGGGTGAATTGAAATTGGGTAACTTAACTGTGGTTGGTATTGATCCAAATATGATGCCTCTTACTTATATTATTGTAACTTGCCCACTATTTTTGGGGTTGCTTCATCCGGTAAATGGGCGTGATTTCTTTGAATCGATATTAAAGTCATTGGGGATAAATGAAGAGGATAGAACTAAATGGTATTGCGATAATTTAATGTGGAATTCTCTTGAGCGAACCTTTATTTACGGAGTGAAATACACAAAAGAGTCACTTGTGGATAAGACAGAAGCTAGCATAAGTGACGCACTATACGGATTGCCTCGTGAGCAGCTAGCAAATTAGTCGTTTCAGGCGCCATCTAGAATGCACCCCCTCAATTCCACTTCCATCGTTGCGCAGATTTGCACACATTTGTTTTCCCGTGCCAATGTCTTGTCCGTTATTAAGGCGCAACGATTTCATATTCCCCTCCGCCCCGAAGCCATGCGCGAGGCGGTTTATTTAGCGTTTCAGCCCTGGGCGGCGCGCATGCCGGATCATGTGTTTGATCGGGCTTGGCAGCAGTTGGAGCAGCATCCGTCCAATCAGTATCAGGCCGGGTGGCTGCCGGGGGCGTTACAGATATTGGCCGATGAATTTCTGATGCCGCGCCATGGGCAGTTGTATGTGAAATTGGATAAATTCGGGGCGTGGCAACAGAGTATCGTTAGCCGTATGAGCGGTGTGGCGATCCAGGCGGCAGCGTATGCGTGGCCGGACGAAGATAAGTTTATGCCGGGCTTAGAGGCGCCTGATTGGTTAAAAGGGCCGGTTAACACCATTTGGGCGCGCAACCAATCGCCGGTTATGTATCCCTTTGATCCCGCAGTTGAAGACTATCTGCAACGGGAAGGCCTGCACGAAACTCACCTGCACCTGAATGGCACTACATCAGCGGAAATTTGCTGGTTGCGCGCCTTGTATAAGCCGGAAGAGGCCAGCGCTGAATTCACCAAGAAATGGGCTGAACAAGATGTTCCGGGCTATCGCTTGCAGGAGTTGGCGAAATCGGTGAATCCTGATTTGACGCCGCTGGAATTGAAACAGCAACTCTACGTGGCGCGGGAACTGCGGGCGTGGTTGATTGCGGCGGCAACGGAACGTATTCCCGGCCAGATGACCTCACCGTGCTGCTATGAGGAATTGCTGAACCCCAGCGCCTTGGCACCGGAGGTGTGCGATGTGGATTTGCTTTTGGATAAGGATAGTGGCGTGGCTGGGGAGCGGCGCTGGATCTATCTATTGTTACAGCGCTTGCGGAAGAAGCCGAGCGTGACTTTTGAGCGCATGTTGCACTTGTATTTGCTGCTGCAAAACCTTTACTACCGTTTGCTGGTGCAGCACGAAGAGCATTACGGTTTTGATCAGTTCCAGAAGTTCACTTGGAGCGAGTTGCGCTTTCCCGAGGAAGATTCATATTTCGACCGTTTTCGCATCCTGCACGGCCCGGAGGCGCGCAGCCAGACCGATTGCCTGGAAGGGCGATTTGCTCCAAAGGGGGATGTAGCAGGAAATCTCAAGTTGCTCCAGCAAATTCTCAGCGACTACTGGCGCTATTTGCAGCCGGGGGGTTTGACTGGATCGGCTCCTCCTGCACCCCAGGAATTCAGCCAATTGTTGGCGCAGTTGGATGAATGCCATCCGTCTTGTATTTCAGACCGGAAGCGTATGCGCCTAGCGCTGGTATCGCATTTCATCAAATGGGATGACGGTACTAAGACGGGTACCCCCTACCGTTATTTCAGCTTGCGAAAAACACTCAACCAGCAGGCCCATGCCGTCATTGGGACTTTGCGCGACTATCCGCGCTTGCGTCGCTGGTGGCGGGGCATTGATGCAGCCGCCAACGAGATGCACGCGCCCCCGGAAGTGTTCGCCAGCTGTTATCGGCTTTGCCGCCGGGCGGGAGTGACGCGCCGTACTTATCACGCGGGTGAGGATTTTCCTCATTTGCTGAGCGGGTTGCGTGTCATGTGGGATGCCTTGGTATTGCTGGAATTGGGTGAGGGCGACCGCATTGGTCACGGCACCGCCATGGGTATCGCGCCGCGCCTCTGGATAGACAGCATGCCGGATTCGCTGTTGGTCGCCAAAGGGGATTGGCTGCTGGATTTATTGGCGACTTGGCGTTTCCTGCGTCAGGCAGGCCTGATGGCCGAGGCCTACCAAGTGGAGTGCGATTTGGCGCAATTGGCCTGTGAGCTGTTCGATGAAGACATCAGCCCGGCGGCCCTGGAACGGGCTATGGACTTACGTTGGATGAATCTGGCTTATGTTGAGGAATGTCTGAATGCCAAAGGGCAACAAGGCTTCGACATGACACCGCTGCACGATTTTGAACGTGCGGAAAAGCAGCAGGTGATGAGGGAGATACAAAAACGCCGCGCTGATGTAGAACGGCTGTGGCACTGGATGAGTGATTCAACGCTACGAAAACGTTGTTTGGAGCTTCAAAGTGTTCGCACCGATTATCTGACAGCGGATATCTATTTGCGCATTCAGCAGCAATTGATGCAGCTGGTGGTGAAGCGGCGGGTATTAATCGAAACCTTGCCCTCCAGCAATGTGCGCATCAGCCAATACAGCGATTTCCGTCAGCACCACGCCCTGCGCTGGATGGGCGTACCCGGCTTTAAACAAGAAGGTGATCCGCCGATTATGGTGGCCCTGGGCTCGGACGACCCTGGCATTTTCGCTGGTGATTTGAAAGGTGAGTTCTACCAGCTCTACGCGGTGCTTCAGGCTCATTGTCACGACAAAGAGGCTTTGCGTTACCTTGCCCCTCTAAATGAGCGCGGGCGGGAATACCGGTTTCACGATCCGCTGCTTGTACCGTAGCCTCTATTTTTACTGCCTATTGTTCCCATGAGGTGAAGAGGATGGGGGCGTTACCTATTCCCTGCTTAGTAATTCACAAAACACTCCAACACCACTTCCTGTGCGCCGTCGATTTGGGCTAGGCCTAGGCGGGCTTGGGAGGCGACGGGGAGGCGTTTGATTAGGGTTTTGGGGCCGTTGTCGTTGAGTTCGCGCAGTTGGAAGCGCAGGGGGCTGCGTTCGTAGAGTTCGATGGGGGGTTGGCTGCGGAAGAGTTGGGCGGGGCTGCCGTTGCTGAGGGTTTGGGGGCCGCAGTCTACAAATTGAATGTGTTCGTCGCTATCCAGCACTTGTAGCGATGGCCGCTGCATGCTGTTGAGCAGGTAGTAATGCCAATAAGCGCAGCGGGTGTCGAAGTGAATTTCGAATTCGGGCGCGGCTTGCTGGTTGGGGTAGGGCACCGACAAGGCCACGACAAAGTCCGGTGGTCTGCGGGCCTCTAGGGGCGAGAGCAGGCCCTGAGCGATGGCGTCGTTAAGGGGGAGGGCGTCTTGGGTACTCACGTATTCGCTGTGGGTGAGGGTGCTCTGCTCGGCTTGTTGGTGATTGCTGAACACTAAGAGTGCCTGTTCCCGTTGCCAGGGGACTTGGGTGTAGGTTTCAAAGTCTCGGTTTGGGGCGCTGACGTGGAAGCAGAAATGCAAATAGCCTTGCTGTTCTTGCGCTAGCAGGCTCAAGAGCGCGTGTTTGTCCGCATCAAAAAACAGCCCCAAGCCTTGGGGGCTGGGGCGCAAGAGCACATCGCTGTTGTGCAGCAGTCGAGCCGTGGCCTCGTTGGGGCGGTAGTGCAAACCCGCCCAGTAGCCGGAGCTGAAATAGCGGTGCCGCACGTTCAGGCGGCATAGGGGCTGGTACGAAGCCATGGTTTAGTCTTAGCGCACGCCGGATACGGGGCTGGCGATGGGGGAAACTTGGCTTAAAACGTCACCGGCATCGAAAGTCACCATGCGTACTTTGTACAGTGCTGAGGGGTGGTATTTGCCCCCTAAGTTGCCCCATAGACTGCTGAGGTCTTGAATGCTCAGGTTTTCCATACTGACGGAGAGCTGGTTAATGCGACGATCTAGGTCGGGGGTGTTTTGGTGGGTGAAATGGGGCTGGCGTTGGAAGAAGGCCACGGTATTGGATAGAAATTTGAGCGCTTCTGCATAGTTGGCGCTGCTGAAGTTGGCGGCCACCATCACGTACAGGCTGAGCGATAAGGGCGGGGTGCTGGTGGTGGTATTGGTGAAACTGGTGTTGCTGTTCCTATTGAATGGGACAAATGATTCTTGCTCCACATTCACTAAAAAGAGTGCCAACTTGTTGTGGGTGTTTTGTCCGGCGCTGCCGTCTTGATCGACGAGACTGGACAAAATCACCATGTCTTCCATGAGCTCCAAATTGCGCTTCAAAAATTGATTGAGCTGGTTAGCGAGGTGGGATAAGGCGGCGTGGATCATGGCGGGCTCCTTGAAGGCTAGAGGCGGGGGCTAAGGGATGTTGACGGTGGCTTGTCCGGCGAAGTTGATGGAAATGACGCCGCCGAAAGAGCACATCAACTTGGACGAATTATTAAGGCTGGGCATGCCCCCTAGCATGACGGTGGCGCAACCGGGCGCCCAAGGGGCGGCGGTCATGGGGGTGCAGGGCATGGGGGTGAGGGCGCCCATGGCGGCGGCGGTGGCAGCGGCCACGGCGGGGTTGGCCATGCTTTGGCACATGCCGAAGGGCAAGATATTCACAAACGGCTTGTTATCCATGATGTTGGCGTCGGGCACGTTTTGCGTCATGACGCGATTGGTGGGTAGCACCATCAACGAGCTGGGCGCCATGCCAAAACTGCATTGCATGACAGCGTTCATGCACACTTGTTGTCCCATGATGTTCTCCAATTCTGAAACGCGGGTATGAACTCTGCGCTGGCTTCCGGCATGGCAGGCAAGGGCGGGAGCGGAGGTAAGGGTGGATCGGCAAACAGTTTTTGTAAGGCTTTGAGCTTATCGGGCAGGGTTTTGAGCTGTTCCCAGAGCCAAAGCCACACTTTCCAGCCTGCGGGTTCGGGGACTTCGGCGGGCAGGGCATAGCTTTCCAGGCTAGTGTCACTGCGGCGTCCCAGTTGCCCAAGACTGTTATTGCCCCACGATAGTTTGCTGCCATCGGCCTTGAGCGCCACGCTCATGCCATCCCCTGCGGCAATGGCAATCACATCCGCCAGTTTGGGCACGGCGAGGGGAATAGTGCTGGCTTTGAGGCTGCCATTGCCTAATTGTCCATAGGTATTGTCGCCCCACGCCATGAGTATGCCGCCCTCCAGCAGGGCTAGGGCGTGTTCGGTTCCGGCACTGAGGGCCAAGGCTTTGGCTAATTTGGGGATGGCTTTGGGTACGGGGCTGGCGTCCACGCTGCCATGGCCTAATTGTCCTTGCTTATTGTCCCCCCAGGCCCACACTTGACCGTCGGCGCTGCTGGCCAGGGCAAAACGCGCCCCTGCGGCGATGGTGAGCACGTTTTTTAGACTGGTAATGGGCACGGGCGTACTTTGATTGCGGCCACTGCCATCGCCAAGCTGACCGTTGGCATTGTTGCCCCAGGCCCACAGGCTGCCGTCGTTTTTGAGGGCAAGGCTGAAATCGTAGCCTGCTGCAATGGCTTTAACGTCGCTCAAACCCGCCACCTTCATGGGCGTGGCCCGGTCTTGGCGGCTGCCGTCCCCGAGCTGACCGTTGTTATTCATACCCCAAGCCCAGACCGTGCCGTCTTCGCCCAGCGCCAAGCTATGCCACCCGCCCGCTGCCACGTCGCGTACCCGCTCCAGACCGGGCACGGGGGCTGGGCTGTGCCGCTGCCCGGTGTCACTGCCTGCGCCTAACTGACCTTTGTCATTGGCGCCCCAGCTATGCACCGTGCCGCCAAACAGCACAGCCAGACTGTGGTATTGCCCGGCACTGAGGGCGGTGACGTTTTTTAGGCTGGAGATGGATTCTTGAGTGCGCCCACCGTTGCGGCCCAATTGTCCTTGGCTGTTATCGCCCCAAGAACTCACGCTGCCCTCGTATTTAAGGCACAGGCTGTGGGCGGCACCCGCCGCCAGACGGGGCATGATGAATAGGGTTTTGTTAATGCGGAAAGCCAGTTTTTGGGGGGTGGCAGGGGTGTAGTTGTTATCGCCACCTTGGTTGGCGGCAATGGCGCACACGCCTTCGCTCAGGCCTTGCACGCTCTGAGCATTGAGGGCGCACACTTGGGGCGAGAGCGTGCTTAACGAGGGCGTCAGCCCGGCGCTGGATTGCACCGCAATGGCCCCTTGGCTGCCCACGATCACCAGGGGCGCCGGGCCAAAGCGCAGCGTTTGGCTGGCTTTGCCCACGGTAATGGTTTGTTCTACTTCCGTAGCCGCTTGGTAATGGCCATTGCCCCCTTGTTGGGCGCTAATCAGGCATGGCCCCGCAGCCAAGGCGCTCAGGGTGCTGGCACTCACCGTGCAAATTGTGGGGCTGCGGCTGCTGAATTGCACGGCCAGGCCCGAGTCGGCGCTGGCGTTTAGTTCAGCACTTTCCCCCACCAGCACATGGGGTGCGGCGCCGAAACGGATGCGTTGCGGCGCGGCAATGGCGCTGCTGCCCAGATTTAGCGTGTCGCTGCTGAGGCTCTGGGCCTGGAAACTATCGTCGCCCCAGGCGCCTGTGCCCAGTTGCCCAGAATAATTCCAGCCCCATGTCCAGAGGCTGCCGTCTGCTTGCAGGGCTGCGCCATGGCCGCCACCTGCGCCCATACTGACAATGAACTCCATGTCCGCGATGAGCACCGGGCCACTGCTGGCCAGGGCTTGCACTTGTGCCAATTGCCCGTGGCTGTTTTTTCCCCAAGCCCATACTTGGTGATTGGCGCTCAAGGCCAAGGCAAAGTCGGCCCCCGCCACCAGAGCGACGATGCCGGTCAGACCACTGACTTGGGTTGGGTTTAAGTTGGAGCGGTCTGCTTGCTGGCCCCAAGCCCAGACCGTGCCATCGCTTTTGAGAGCCACGCTTTGCTGACCGTTGGCAGCGATGGCGATGATGTTGTTTAAGCCCGGTACCACTTGGGGCGTGGTTTGGGCCTGTGTAGTGCCATCCCCCAATTGCCCCATGCTGTTATCGCCCCAGGCCCAGACGCGGCCATCCGCTTGTAAGGCCAAGCTATGGGCATCCCCAGCGGCGATAGCGTAGATATTGTTGAGACTGCTAATACTGATGGGTTTGGCGCGAGCCACTTTGCTGCCATCGCCTAATTGTCCCGAGACATTGCGCCCCCAGGCCATGACCTGCCCGTTGGTGAGCAAAGCCAGGCTATGCCAGCCGCCCGCGCTCACGGCCTGCACATTTTTGATCTCACTCAGGGCCACGGGGGTGGTTTGGGCTTTTAGGGAGCCATCCCCCAGTTGCCCATTGGGATAGTTGGCCCCCCAGGCCCAGACCGTGCCATCGGATTTGAGGGCGAGGCTATGTTCTCGGCCTGCGGCCACGGCGCTGACATCGCTAAAGTCGGGGATGCTTTCCGGTTTGAGGCGATAGTCGGTATGACCTAACCCTAGCTGGCCTTGGGCATTGTCGCCCCACACAGCCACCGTGCCATCTGCACGCAAAGCCACACTATGGCCGTAGCCTAGGGCCACTTGGGGCGTAACGGCCATGCCCGTGACTGGCAGGGCCGTTATTAATAAGGCCATGATCCACATAAGGCATTGGAAATTAATCATCATCGCCGTCTCATGGAGCCCAATAAAGGAGTGGATTGCTTTAGTGATACATCCAAATACTAAAGTCGTCGTCTAAATAGCCGGTGATTAATTCAACTTTCGGGCTAATGCGGCTACAGAACTCAAAAATACGCTGTGGATCGTGGCCGTGTAATAAAGGATGCTCGGGAAAATGGTCACGATGCAGCATATTAAACCCCAAGCCCTTTTGGGCACTGTGAAAGAGTTTCTCAATCATGTGCTCGTGAAATTGTGGGTTTTGGCTGCGATAAGCCAATACGCCACAGGCGAAAATATAATCGGCGGGGGGTAAATCGCTAGTGGTGAAATCGCTAGTGCAAAAGAAGCACGCGGGACGCTGACCATAACGCTGCTGGGCGGTAGCGATAAACTCCGGCATAAAATCAATACCGATATAGTTAAAGTTATGGAATCGAGTATCTAAGTAGCCTTTCAAATCACCATGACCGCATCCCACATCCAAAACGGTGTGATGATCCAAAACAGCCATATCAGCCAAGGCCTTAAAGCGTAGTGATTGGCTGTCTTGATGGCGGTAGCCCAAAGCCTGTACACCATCCGGCGCATAGCATTGCAAGCGATGACGATGGAAATGCTGAATAGTGGCTTTGTCGATCAATTCCATCAGGGCAAATTCCGCATTTGTTTCTTTTGCTGGTAATTCCAAATGGCGTAGCCCACGATGAGCACGCACATGAGGATGGGTAATACATTGTCCCGTGATACGTTTTTAAGATAAGGGTCGCAAAAGAGCATGCCAAAAGTGATGAGTAGGAACGGAATGACTAAGGCAACTATTATATAAATAAAGTATTGCTGGAATTGATAACGCCATTGGCAGTTAATGACATAAAGAAGTACGGTAATCACTAGGGCTAGGCCGAGTAAATCCCAAATGACGCGGAAGGCCCAGCGATTGGGGCAAATATAACGGCACACATTTAATTCGTCCCGTGGCGAGGCTTGCCCGGATTCTCGGTAGTTTTCAAGTAATGCCTGACTAATAACACTTTCGGTGGCTTTGCCCTCGGTAGTAAACGATAAGGGCCAAAAGCCAACGCCACCAAAATTATCATTGGCGTAAATAATGTCGTTTTCTAATTGCTCTTCGTTTTTGCCGTCGTAACTCACCACCATGACCAAATCCCGCAAGAGCTTCATGCGATCCCGGCCCGTGAGGCCGTCTTCGATGGCTTTGCGCAGTAGTTTTTTGTCTTCGGTGGTGGGTTCTTGTAACAGCACAATGATTTTGCCGCTCAAGTGGCTGTTATAGAGATCGTGCAGCAAGCGGACGAGGTAGGACTGCTGGTAAATGCCCGCGCCGCCTTGTTGCAAGTGCGCGCTGTTAAACATTAGGTTCACATGGATGTTGCGCTCTCGTGCTTGCAGCTTTTCACTCAGGCTACGAATAAAGGCCGTGAAGGCATCCACCGAACCGGAATCCGTGGGGTAGGCATCGAAATACAGGGTGACGCCATCGCCACGGGAGGGCACTGGCGCCGTGCCGAAGGAGAGGTAGGGCTTGAGTTTGGAGCTGAGATCGTCCAGGGGGATGTTGATTTGCTCGTCAATACCTTCCGCCAGCAAGAGCAGCGCTTGGCGCTTTTGTTCGCTGCTGAGGTGATTCCAGTTAAGCCATTCGCCGCGCTGTACAACCAAATCCACCTTGGTGCCGTGGCGGCGGGCTTCGTGAATAAACTGGGCATCAATGCCATTCCAGCGCTCGGTTTGCAGCAGCTTGCCTTGATCGTCAAAGCTGAGGCCGTAGTAGTTGAGCCGTGATAACACGCTGAAATCCACCGCTTGCGGAACTCCGGCCAACCAATAGGGATAAAAGCCCAATACCTGACCGGATAAATTACTGCGCACACAATGGCAGTCACTCGTGAGCTGAATGGCTTGCCCGGAGACATAGGTGTGCACTTTGCGCGCTTGGGCCGAGATTTGCGGCAGGTAGTCTTTGTAGAGGCTGTATTGCTTGCTGCCCGCGCTATCCAATTGTTTGTTAATGGCGGTGCGCAGTTCGCTATTACTGCCATAGGCGTGGTAGGCCACGCTGCACAGCTCTTGGAGCACCGTGTCGGAAAAACCGCTTTTTTTCAGGGCTTGCAGCAGGTCTTGCTCGAACCACCACACCTTGCCGCCCAAGGTGGTCACGGCGTCGCTATTTAAGGTGGCGCTTTGTTTGAGATCGCAACTGCCATAGCTGCTGGTTTTTTGCGTGCTCAGGCTGCGGATGGCGTCGTTGAGCTCGCTATAGCTTTTTTCTTTCAACATGCCCGGCTTGTCCACGTCCGCAAAAATCGCCACACGGGTGAGATTGCTGCTGCCAGACATTTCCAGGCGCGCTTGCACCGATTTTTCAAACAAGCTTTGGGAGGGGTAATCCACGTTGCTCAGGCCTGAAATAAGGCTCAAGCAGGCTTCGGGCACCGCGTCTTTGCGCAGTTGGGCCAATGCTTTTTGCGCGTCCAGTTTGCTAAAGCCGTAGCCGGAGGATTCTTCCGCGTGCTCCAGGATGGTGTCGCTGCTGCCTAGAATGTCGTTGCTGGTGCTTTGCAGCACTTTTTTGACCGCTTGGCTCAGGGCTTTGTCGTTGCTGTAACGCTGGCCTAGCAATTCGTTGAGATCGGCCACTACGGCCTGAATCAAACCGTCGTCTTTGTGAGCGTCGG
>JACCDO012323918.1_pt1 | contig 15579 bp, 10 predicted proteins | sample 7446101 | NCBI WGS metagenome assembly JACCDO01 (sample SAMN15323440, study PRJNA562643) | freshwater metagenome | isolation source: river surface water | place: USA:Blue River Watershed | collected 2017-08-16
GCGGTCGTTTTCGACAAAAACGACTTGAGTGGCTCCCCGGGAAAGTGCATCAAAAACGAGCGAGCCTGAACCTGCAAACAGGTCGACGCATCGGGATTCGGGGATGCGCATTTGCACCGAATTAAAAAGTGCCTGGCGTAACTTTGCCTGCGTAGGCCGCGTGCGACCTGCCGGCGGGACGGACAAAAGCCGTCCACGAAACTCTCCGCCCGTGATGCGGATCATGATGCATCACCCGGTGCGGGTGTTGCGGCCTTTGAAGGGAACGCGGAACTCGGTGCCATCAGCCAAAGTGACTAACAACTGAGTGCCGTCCACGTCGAGGATGATCTCGCGTCCTTCATGCTCGTAGGAAATCCGGAAAGGAGCGCCCCCGCGGAGGCTCATTTCCAGTTTTTCCATTCCGGCAGGCTGGGAATATCCACCCGAACTGCGGCCACCGGATGAACCCGAACCTTGGCGCATCGGAACCACTTTCGCGCCTTCGACATCGGCCATCACTTCGGCGGCCATGTCGGACTCAGTCACATTCGGGCGGCTAGCTCGCTCACTCAGAAGGCTACGGCAAGAAGTCGGAGCTTCGGGAGCAAGACTTCCCACGGTCTCTTCGAGTGAAGTCCCTCGAACCGGGGATGGATCATGGTATTCCTTCATGGCGTCGGCATCGGCCGCAGCCAAGTTCGGAAGCGCTGCCGATGCGGCTGGGGCCGCTTCTGCACTCTGAAGCCGTAGGACCGGCATCTCGCCTGGAAGCCATTTTGCCGACTGGATAGCTGCTTCTACCACATCAGCAACACCCTGCTGGGTCGATCCAGCCGATGAAGCCTCCGGAGCAGATGCCACAGGAGGAGCCCCCAGCGCTTCCTGTGCCGCCATGGCGGCAGCCAGCATCGCGTTGGAATCATCCGAAGAAATCTGAGTATCTTGGGCCGCGACAGCGGCCGTCACCGAGTCATTACTCGTGTCGTCGTCCGAATTCATCGGGCGATCCGCAAAAGGAACGATGGTCGGGTCGTCAGCAAGGCCCTCAGGAATGACGTTCTTCGGAAGGCGCTGATTATTCGACCGCATGAAAGCTTCGATCTCTTCTTGGGTCGGTTCTTTCACTTCAAATGAGCTTTCACCCAGCTTACCACGCGCGGTGAGCTTGCGCTCGCCGCCTGCGTTAGCCGAACCTGCTTCAGCTCCATCGCCAGAGGCCGAGGCACCACCGGAGTCCAAGACCAAGACTTCCATAGTGGAAGGCAGAGCTTCGGCAGCTTTAATCGCGGCCAAAATCTCAGGGGGAAGCCCTTCGTCATCCGAGGGCGCACCTGCACCCCCACCTGAAGTCATAGCTTCAAGTGCCGCAGCTTCTTGGCTCAGTTTGTTCAGGGCCTCTTGTTCAGCTGCATCATCAAATTGTGGCGTGACCAAGGAATGATTAATCTCCCCTCTGGGCGGGGGCGCTCGGAAGACAGTCCCCTTGTAGCCGGTATTCGTGGGCGGCATCGTGGCGGGGCTCGGAATCGAACCCAGCATCTCGGCCAAAAGATCGTTATCCATGGATGCAGCCGGTGCGGGCGTCTCTGCGACGGGTGCCTCTGCAGCCGGTGTGGCCACCGCTTCTGGACTCTCAGTAGGCGCAGCAGTGGCCGGTGCCTCCTGCGCCATGGGCGCAGGTTGACTCGGAGCGGCTGCCATCGAAGGAGCGGGAGCTTGAGGCTTTACAGCCTCCACCAGGTTCACCTGGAGGCCCTCAATGTCCTTGATGATGTCTGAAAGGTCGTTGGAATCCGTCACTTTATGAATCCTATCCGTCATCCCACCTTTCGGACGGGGCGCAGCCAGAGTTTAGAGAAATTTCCTGACTGATTTCCTGTCATGAAAATTTCCTCCCCAGGAGACGGAAGGACTGTTATCGAATCCCTCCCTGCTCGAAATCTGGACCGAAGGTTTTTTGACGCACCAAGGCAATCACCTGCCTTGGTAGCCCTCGACCGCCAGTCAATTTTTCTCAGGGCGAATTTCTCTAACAACTTGAAACTACAACGCTTCGGGGGAGGCCCATGGATAATGGAGGGATGAGTCAGTGGCTGCTCGGGAGAGAAATCTCTCGCACCACTCCCTCACGCCCTACCCCAGCCAGTGAGCTTTCTCGCTGGCTTCAGCCTCCTTCTGGGGGAACTAGCGCCCCGCAAGCTTCCGCAGCAGCCCTTGCCAACCCAGTTCAGGTGGCAATGCCGCTGCTCATGCCGAGCCTGCCCCCAGCGCATCCAGGGCCAGCCTCTTCGACGCCTCCCCCTCCGCCAACCCTTCTGCCGGTCCCACCCCCCAGCGTTTCTTCGAGCTCGGGCTCATCCGCGCAGGTGGCCGCATCCAATTTAGGGTCGTCCGAGCCCCTTCCCGCCTTTTTGAGCCTGATGGGGCAAATTAAGTATGAGCTCCAGAGCAATCTTCAGCAGCTGCTGAAATTGAACCCCAGCCGCCGCGAAGCTGTGGCGCAGCACCTAGAAAGCTTGGCGAACCTCCCAGCCGGGCCCTCCTATACTCAAGGAAATGGCGACCCCGCCGGGGGCCTGCGTCGGTGGATTGACGGTCCGCATTCCCCGGCCCAAAGCCAAGCGCTCCAAACGTTTCTGGAAGAAGTCGCGATGGTAGCCCTAGGCCAAGCGCTGCTGTTGAAAACCTGGAATGACCAGGGCATCCGGCGCATTACCGCCGATGACTTGGGTAAGCTTAATTGGACGCTGGCTCAGGCCCTGAAGCCACACCTACCCGTCGACCGCGACGGTTGGCACATCACGCGCCCGAACCTGTATTCCTGGTACAACCCGGGTCCCTCGATTCAGAAAGAAATCTGGCGCGCCTTCTCCAGCTGGCAAATGGGAACCGAGGGTCCCGGCGTTCTTTCGCAACTCATCCGCATGAGCCGGCGGCGCACGAGTCCTTCAACCGAACTTGCCGGATACGACGAGCGATTCTTTGCCTCAGTTTGGCAGCACCTTCCTGAATTCGGATTTCAAGCAGAGGCCGAAGCCACGGGAATTCCCCGCCGCAAATCCGTTTTCACGCCGACTCTTCGCGATGGATCCATCATGCGTGGATCTCCGGAAAGCCTTCTCTGGATTGGCCTAGAGATGCAGCCCTTCCGCCTCATTGCTGCCGAACTCTCGGAATTGTGGTGGGGCCCAAAAGCGGCTCCGCTCTGGACTCAGGGATCCGGACTTGAAGCCCATTCCCGCAACCAAATGCAGTTCCAACTGGATTCGGTTAAACCCTCGACCCTGAGTCGCATCGCGGAAATCGAAGCGTGTGACTTGGCTTTTGTCGTGGAAGAGCGCCAGATCCGCACCTCAGGCCGCACAACTGAGTCGGGCCGTTACCGCGAACAACTGGACGCTCTGCCGTATTTCAAAAAAATTCGTACAGCGAGCACTCCCATGGGCGTGCTTCAAGCCCACGTTGCTTTGACGAAACTTCGTCCGGGCGGGCTGCTGTGGTGGGCGCGCGAAGAACCCTTGAGCGAAGCCGATGGGCAACAAAGCTTGGCGGCTCTTTTGGATCAGGGCAAGTTGCTCTGCGAGTGGCGATTAGGCGATGTGGTTCACCATCTGCCCGCCGCCAATCCTCTATTCCCGAAGTATCTCTATTTATTCCAGCGCAGCTCGGACATGAACGCGCGTCAGTCTTCGCGTCCGGTCCGGATCAGCCTTCACGGCCAGATCCGAAGCCACGTCGAAGTGCCAGTGTTGCTGGGCGACGCACTCCAAGCCTACCCGGCTGCGGCACTCGGACAAAAGCCAGGAGTCCGCGGCCAATGGCAGGTCTTGCCCCAAGTCAGCCCGACTCCGCAGCGTGATTGGGCCGAGCGCTGGCCGGATGCTCTGGATACACAAGTTGAGAAAACTTTGGCTCAGCTGCGAAGCCACGGGAAGCACCTGGCAACGGTCGCAAATATTCGTAGCACTCCCGCTGGCGACTCCAAACGGGGCGGCGCCTGGAGTGTCGTTTCCGGGCTTCAAGGTTTCTGGGTTCGCCCCAAGCATTCCGCCGAAGGCCGATCTTTAGAGACCCTTCCTCTGCCCGTTGCGCCCAAAGAGGCCCAAGGTCAGGGAATCCTCCTTCTGGTTGCCGATGCCGCGAGTGTCGCTCCCCTTCGTCACTGGATGGAATCCCGCTGGGTCAACCATTGGCTCGAACACCACTGCGAACGTAAAGGGGATCAGTGGCTTTTGACCGAACAGCAGGTGAAGTTCATTCCGGTGCCCAAGCACTTGATGCAAGTGATGGGACACGAAGGAAATGCAGCGCAACTTCCGCAGCCCAACGCTGAATGGACGCGCATCCTCGAGGAACTCTCCAGCAAGCCGCAGGACTGCCTACAGCGTTTGCCTGAAATCTCTTCGAACGACGCCACGGGGAGCCTGCTGAAGGCTCGCATTTTCGTCCGCGCGGCCCAAGCCCTCGAAGCCCTCAACCGCGATCAGGGAATGCTCCTGAGCCTAGTCGACTCCGAAGGCACCATCCGATGGAAGGACCTCCTTCAGATTCTTCCTCGTTCCGAGCGGATTTCTATCGCTACTCATCCGCTCATCCAACTGGAAGGCATGTTGCCGCCTCACTTGCCCATCGGCCGCATTTCGCGCGTGAAGACGCCGGCTCCCGGAATCCTCCTCACCACGGAGTCGGGCTTTAACCTGACCCTGGTTTCTCAGGAAAATCGACTGCTGGACCTCTTGGAAGACCAATTGAAGGGCCTGGATCACCCCACCTGGAACGAATTGGTTCAATTCCTGGAAGCCCCCAAGGACCTGGATCTTTATCTAGGAACAGCCGAGGACATCCTGAAGGGATATGGCGCCCTCCAAAGCCGGGTGCAATCGCTTCGTCAATGCATCCAAGCATGCCTTGAGTCCTGACAAAGCCAGAGTAGACTCACCCGTATGCGTGAGCAACCCTGGCACTTAAGACGAGCTTCCGCCCACCACCAGCTTTGGTTCGAGAACCTGGCCGAGCGCCAGATTCTGACCCGCGAGTGGCTCAACGAATTGCGCCTGGAACGGCCCAGTCATGCGCTCTCTCCCACGGCCAGCGCCGAGGTTCGGCAGATGGTGGCTCGCTTAGAAGAAGCGGCCGACTTGGTGCTGAACCGAGAGTCTATTCAATCGCGCCACCTTCAACTCGAAGACCTGCTTGAAGCTGACCATCCGGATGTCTGGCTCGGCCGCCTCCAACATTCTGTCGAAACTCTCCAAGGTTGGACATTGAGCTCCATTCTAGAGCACTCCCAAGAATCCGAGCGCGCAACGATCCGCGGACAGCTCGAACAAGCCGCTTGGCGCTGCGGTCGAGACGCCGCACAAATCCGAAGAGCGAACCAGCCACCACCCGCCGAAGACGACCTTCGTGAGCTGGTCAGCTGCACTCACAATCTGCCCATGAAAGAAGGGGTGACACCCTCGCCCTTTCTCATCGAGAGAAACTTGCGTGACGAAGTTCTACTCGAATTGGTTCAGTGTCCGCATCGTTCACGAAACGGCGCAGTGCTCGCCGTCGCCGACGACCTTTGCCATCTGCAAGAATTCTGGATTCGGGGCCACATCCACGTCTTAAATCCCCGAGCGCGAATTCAGCGAGAAGTAGCGCCTACAGCCTCTTCGCGATGCCGGATGCGCTGGTGGCTTCGGCAGGAGCAATCATGAACGACCGCGAACGCTTGCTGCGACTGCAAGCGCGCATTCATCGCCAGCTTCGGGATCAGGTCGAAGCCGTTCTGGGCGCTCAGCCTGCAGAGATTGCTCGCTACGAAGAGGAAGCCGCTCGCGACTTCCGCCGAGTAAGACTCAAGCCGCTCGACAAAGCGGAAGTCGTTCGGCGAATGCGTGCCGCCCAAGTGACATGGATCGCGGACTTTCATGCTGACCCGCAGAACGCCCGTAGCGCGCTTCGCTTGCTTCGGGACGCGGCTCAGCCCGGCGAGGACTGGGTGCTTGGGATCGAAATGGTGCCCAGCCACCACCAAGAGGACCTCGATCTTTTTCAATCAGGCGAGCTGAAGCAAGACGAATTCCTCGAGCGAATCCGGTATCGGGAAACCTGGGGTTTTCCCTTTAGTCACTACGCTCCGCTTCTGGACTGGGCACGTAAACACGGAGTTCGCGTGCTGGCACTGAACCTACCGCAACTCATGCCCGGGAAGAAATCTCTGCAGGAGCGAGACCGCTGGGCCGCAGGTTTAGTCACGGACCTTTTCCTCGGGCTTCCGAAAAAACAGGAACGGCGAGTCGTGGTCCTTTACGGCGAGCTTCACGTCGCCGAATCCCACCTCCCAAGCGAGTTAGCTCAAATCTCCAAACGCGCTCTGGGGCGAAGCCTCCGAAGTCTCTCGATTCATCAAAATAACGAAAAACTTTACTGGCGACTGGCCCGAAAAGGGCGCGAACAAGGGACCCAAGCCGTTGAACTTCGCGCAGGTTCACTTTGTGTTTTCTCAAGTCCCCCTTGGGTCCGACTCGACGCGCTCCTTCGCTGGGCCGAGGAAGAGCATCCGGCCATTCCAGCCTCTGAAGCCGAACCCATGGACGAAGATACCGCTTTTGATCCGCTTGCAGCACTCGAGCGAGACGGCAAGGCCCTTGCGGAGTTCCTGAAGCTGGAACCCGCGCCTTTCGACAGTCTGACTGCTGTCGGCCTTGGCCAAGCCGCTCAACTTTGGGAACTCGCCGCAGCGGAAGAGGGAAAACTGAGCTCCAGTGAACGTCGACTGGTCCGACACTTGGTCGATCGCAACGAGCGATTCTATTTGCCCGGCTCGCGAGCCGCTTATTTGGGAACCTCAACCCGAGCCGGCACGGCCGAACTGGCAGCCCTTCACCTTCTTCACCATCAGAATCGCGAAAATGGATTTTGCCTTACCGGCCGAGACGACTTCTTTCGACTCGTAACCGCGCAGGCGTTCGCTTTCCTAGGAAGCCTCTGCCTGAATCCTCGGCGGAAATGCGATCTTGAAGAAGACCACGCGCAGCGGATCACCGAGCTGCAGTCTCGACCCCGACTCGGAAGCGCCGACCGAGCCGAGCTTCTAGCGAGGACTGCAACACTGACTTGGCTCAGGACCGCTCCCAGCTCTTCCGGGCCCCGGATCGGAAAAAATCGGATCCCTCGCTCCGGACTCGCCAGGTGGCTTTGCGCCACTTATCTGGGACGAATTCTCGGAATGAAACTCCACCAAGGACTGATGCGTTCGAAATTGAAACTCGAGCGCTTGCTTCCCGAGTTTTTAGAACCTTCCGTCGAGTCCAAGGATTGGCGAACGCGGCACCGTAGACTCCTTCGCGCGGTCAAAGACCTACCCTTGGAATCCTCCAAGCGGGAAATGCTTTAACGAGGCACGCCGCGGGATGGGTGGCTTGGCTCGACCTCATTACGACACTGAGCCTCACAATCCAGTCGCGCTCGCGTATCTAAATACACTTGCTGGCAACGCTGCCAGCAAACGGTAGACAATGAAGCCTTCACACTGGCTGCGCAGCCGGAAAGAAAGAATGCCGTTGCCACGCCGAAGATAAGGCGGGTTCGATTCTGCACAAAAAAAGAGCTGGGTTTCATGCCCTTTCATTCTGGCACAAAACCCAGCTCTGAGCTTTCCCTCGTCGCGCGGACGATCAATCAAACAGGAGGCAGTGTCGGGAGCGAATACTTCTCAGCGAGATCATCCACGACCGATTGAAGCGCCCTAGCTCGAGTTTCATCGCCCCGGATACAGGTCACCCCTTCACTTTCGCGGTCCTCCAAGACCAACACCTCAGAGCCATCATCGCGCTCCAAGGTAATTCGGTAGAGGGATTGCCCCGGAAGGATGGAGAGCGAACTGCAAACGGGATCCTCTGTCAGATCCTGCTCCGCGACGAAGTCAGCTGCTCCTCGAAGTGCCGCGAGCTCCGTATCCAACAACAAGCCCGTGGGACCGCTTCCAGAACTAAAACCCCCATCCCGAGACACACGGAATCCTTCTCCGGCTGGACATTCAGGGAAAGGACAACTGCGCTGCTCAAAGACGGACGCCCACCGAATTTGCGGGCCAGGAGAGCCGCTCGGACTGGGCGAAGGACTCGGTGACACGGCTGGATTAGGGGTGATGGCCGGCTCGGGCGAGCCCCCTGACGGCGACGAGGTGTCGTCACCGCACGAAACGCCGATCCCACCTAATAGAATCGCGCCCAAGATGAATCCTGCGGGAAATGCAGATAAACGCATGCTCTGGATCCTCTCCTTCTCGGATAAAGATCCAGGGTTGCAACCCCTGCGCCGCCCAAAATGGGCTCGTCGGTGTATCGAAACTTAGCCTTGCGCTTCCACTTCCTGACGAACCTTCTCCATGTCGAGCGCCTGAATTTTCCCGATCAGCTCTTCGAAGGCTGATTCAGGGAGAGCGCCCGGTTGCGCGAAAACGACGATGTTTTGCCGAAATGCAATCAACATGGGGATTGAGCGGATCTGGAAAGCAGCCGCCAAGTCCTGCTGCTTCTCCGTGTCGATTTTACCGAACACAATGGAAGGGTGCCGAGCTGCAGCTCGCTCAAAAACAGGGCCGAACATTCGGCAAGGACCGCACCACGCCGCCCAAAAGTCCAAAATGACAATGTCGTTCGAATTCAGAAGCGTTTCCAAATTCTGAGAAGTGACTTCAACGGGCTGGCCGGAAACCGAGGGAGTTGCGTTCATGATCCAAACATAACATTGACATTATATTTAGTCAAAGCTATCTTTTATCCATGAAGCCATCGATGAACATTCTGGATTTGAAGGATTTGCTCGGAAAACTGTCACCTGAAGAAATCGTTTTGGACGTTCGAACGACCGAGGAATACCGCGACGGCCACGTTCCTGGAAGCCGCAATATCCCTCTCGATCAACTGGACTCCAAAGCGGATACCCTAAAGCCCTTCAAGACCATTTATGTCCATTGCCAAGCCGGACGCCGCGCCAGTATGGCTCAAGAGATCCTGCTTCGCCACGGGCTGACCAATCTGGTTTGCATCACGAACTCAGGTATGGCGCACTGGATTTCAGCAGGACTTCCCATTGAAAAAGGGAACTGAAGCAGAAGGCCTCATGAGCGCCTCGACACTGGCCAGAAAAGATCGCGCAGCCCTTCTGAAAAAGAGCAGCGAGCTTTCTCTCCTGTTTGGATCCCTCGCCCACCCCGTGCGGCTTCGGGTGCTCTGTAGCCTCTCAGAAGGTGAAAAGACTGTGACCGAACTCACGGCCTTCTGTGAGATTTCACAGCCAGCGATGTCGCAGTTCTTAGGACGGATGCGGGAGGAAGGGATCGTCCGATCTAGAAAAGAAGGAACTCGCGTTTTTTACGCAATCGCGGACTCTCAAGTGGGTCGACTTCTGGCAGCCGTTCGAGCGATTTACTGCTGAGTCGGCTCTGGGTCGCCGGCCGACTGAGAACCGACCTTGCGATGAACGGTCCGAGGGTTAATCCCCAAGATCTTCGCCGCCAGGGTCTTGTCCCCTTCGGTCGCTTCGAGCGTTTTCCGAATCAGAAGGTCTTCAACGTCTCGAAGCGTACTCCCGACGCGGATCGGGATCACTGCATCGCCTCCTGGCAAACGCGGCGCCGTTTCGTCTTCCCCCAGAAGATGAGGCGGCAAATGATTGGCTTCCAAGCAGTCGCCCTCGGCAAAAACCACGGCGCGCTCGACCACGTTGGCCAGTTCTCGCACGTTTCCGGGCCAAGAGTGTGCCGCCATGACCTGAAGTACGTCCGGGTGAACCCGACTGATCGATCGACCATGGCGCTCTGTCGAGTGATGAAGAAAATGGAAGACGAGCTCTGGGAGATCTTCCAAGCGTTCGCGAAGCGGCGGCACTTCGAGCGTGATCACCTCTAAACGAAAGAGAAGATCTTCACGAAAGAGACCTTCTCGCACACGCGTTCGAAGGTCCCGATGTGAAGCTGCGATCACTCGAACATCGACGTGCCGTGAAGAGGTAGCTCCTACCCGCTTCACTTCGCCGTCTTGAAGAACGCGAAGAAGCTTGGCCTGCAGCAAAAGAGGCATGTCGCCAATCTCGTCCAGGAAAAGTGTTCCTCCATGGGCCAACTCAAACAGACCCACTTTCGTCGAACTCGCTCCCGTAAAGGCGCCTCGCTCATGTCCGAAAAGCTCACTCTCGATCAGACCCTCGGGAACCGCAGCACAGTTCATTGCCACAAACGGCTTCTGGCTTCGAGGACCACCCTCGTGAAGGAGCTGCGCTACACGCTCTTTCCCGGTCCCGCTCTCACCTTGAATCAGTACAGTTGCCGCAGTGGGCGCTACCTGCGAGATCTCACGCCGCAGACGCGCCATGACCTCGGAGCTCCCCACCATGCGAAGCGCCGCACCGAGCTCAGAACGGGACAAGGCCGTTGATACGCCCGCCCCTGTCGGAGAACTCGGCAAAGCACGTCTACGCCTGACCGCAGACTCGACAGCATCGAGCAGAGCCTGACGTTTGAAGGGCTTGGTCAAAAAATCCACCGCCCCCATCTTCATCGCCCAAACGGCTTCCTCGACCTGTCCGAAGGCGGTCATGAGAATTACCGGAGTGTCCTGCCCCAGCACCGAGTAGGCTTTCAGGAAGTCGATTCCACCCATCCGAGGCATCCGAACATCACTCAAGATGACGTCGAAACCGGGCTCGTTTCGAACTCGAGTCAGCGCTTCCTCGCCATCCTTCACGGCGATGACTTGGTACTTGGCGACTTCTAGAATTCGACGAACGGACTCAAGGCCCTGTTCATCATCATCGACTAGCAAAACCCGCACATCAGAGCGTTCCATGATTGGGACTCCCCTCCGGCAACCGCAACTCAAATGCAGCACCCGCACCCACCGGAACTTCCGGACAGAGCGCTTCCCCGCCGAAATCATCCACTACCTTACGAACGAAGGAAAGCCCTAGACCTGTTCCTTGAGCTTTCGTCGTGACAAAGGGAGTAAAAAGTTTTTCCCGCACTGCAGCAGCAATTCCCGGTCCGTTATCGCGAATCCTGAAGAGAATCTTCCCACTCTCCAGTTGGTCGAGCTCAAACCGGATCGAGCCATCGGCACGACCCTCTAAGGCCTGAATTGAATTCCGAAGTAGATTGCCAATGGCTTGTTCGAGAAGCTCGCGATCCCCTCGCACTCGGAGTGCATGCGAGGGACGCGTCCAGTCGACTGCGATCTTCGCCTGCTCCAAAGTGGGAGCGTAGGTACTGAGAACCGATTCCAGCGCTTCACCGAGATCAAAGGAAACTGACTCGCCCGGCGAGAGACGTGAATACCGCAGATAATTGCCCGTGATTTTTTCCAATCGATCGACCGACTGCAAAATGGAAGCGATCGATTGCCGAAGTTCTGGAGCACGAAACTCCTGAGAGCGATCCAGAGCAAGCTCTGCCTCGAGCCCGATGGAATGGAGTGGGTTTCGAATTTCATGCGCCACTTGTGCGGACATCTGGCCCACTGCTGCTAGTTTTTCTGCGTGACGAAGGCGAGACTCAAGCACTCGAGCGTGTGTTTTGTCCTCGAGAACCAGGATGGCACCGTGAAGCTGAGACTCCTCGTCTCGGAGCGGCATCAGTGCCCCACTCCAAAAACGCGAATCAAAACGAGCGACTCCGCTCACGGTCAGCGTGGTTGCGCCTTGTCTAAGGCGCTGAAGCATCAGCCCCAGATCACAGACGCCCTCAAGAGCCGGATCCCCAACCAGTTTACGCTCTCGAAGGGTCTCACTGGGAACGCCGAGCCAGCGGGCCGCACCCGGATTGGCTTGCGTGATCCTGCCCTCGAGATCCGTCACTACGAGCACGGAATCAATCGAATTTAAGATGTCACGATTCAGCTCACCGATTCGGCGAAGCATGCGATTTTGCTCCTCGAGCCGAGACCGCTGTGCATCGACTTCTTTTTCGCGCTCCAGAAGCGAAGTGGCCATTCGATGAAACTCACGAGCCAGGTCACTGACTTCATCGTTTCGCCGCAACATGAGTTGGGGTAGCGAGTTTTTGTCCTCGCGCTTCACTCCACCTCGTTGCGCGATATCACGAACCAAACGAGTCAGCTCTCGGAGCGGACGCAGAGCGCGCTCGCCCAACCAGAGAAGCAGCAGAGACAGCGAAACCACGACAACCAAGACTCCCTCGAGCCCGAGCTTCAACCGAGAAACTCGAAGATCGGCCTGAGAAAAGGCCTGACGCAAAGTTCGATGCTGAGTTTCGACTGCCCATTGCAGCCTTCGGCTCCAATCCTCATGAACCGACTGCCAGGCCTGATAAGCAAGGAGCCCGGCTTCGAGATCTCGCTTTTCCAGCGCGTTCATCAAAGAAGTACCGTGCGCTTCCAAAGAGCGAAGCGATTGGCTCGATTGCTCGGCCCAATCTCGCCAAGCGGCTGCGTCGGCATCCGTTTCAGACCAGTCGTTCTTTTGTTGAACCAAGTCTCCTACCTGCCCGACACCGGACTGCAAGACTTCAGGCAACCACCGAGGGACGGCTTTAGGCTTCCAGTGGGGATCTTGCCAATGAACTGCAGACAAGCGGCGATCAAACTCTCGAGCATAAAGATCAGCATCTGCTTTCAGCTGAACCAAAGACTTTCCGAGCGGAACCACCACACGGTGAATTCCATCCAGACTGCGATTCACTTTGTGAATCTGATAAAGGCTCAGCGACGAACCGGCTAAACAGAGAAGTGCCAAGGCACCCACTCCGGCAAGAATTCGGCTTCGCAGAGGCGTCGCTTCCATACCCTTTCAAACTAGCATGAGAAGCGGCGCGCGCGTCGCGTCAAACCGGAGCGGAAAAGCCTGCCGCCCCTTCCCACTTGATCAGTACTGCAAGCCCGTATTGAGATTCCAAATCGGGAGGCCCCGAAGCTCATCGTCGACAGCAAAAAGGTACCCACCTAGGAAGAGCGAGCTCGAACCTAGGTCAGTCACCGTGTGCAAACTTGAGTAAGGGTGAATCCCGAGCGTCAGAGGAGTGCCGCTCGCTAGCGGGAATATTGCGAGCTTGTTCTCGGCGGTACCTAAGAACCCTGTGAACATACCGGCGGCAACCAAGTGGGTGCCGTTCAGGATCGAAAGTTGCCGCACGCTGCCACCCGAGGCACCACTCGAGAAAGAAGACGAAAGGGCTCCGGTCGAAGCGTGGACAAGTCCGAAACGATGGCGAGTCGTGTTTGCGATTTGAAGAAAATCCCCAGCCACAAACAGATCCGATCCCGACTGGACGACTGAGGTGACTGCACCCGACTGAACCGAAACCGAGAACGTTCCGTTTTGAGTCACGCTCGCACCATTCGAAAAGAGCTTCACGTAGCCCGAAGAATAACTCCCCCCCGAAACGTAGACGCCTGACGATCCTTGGTGGAATCCCTTCACGGGCGTAGGGAAGGTGGTATTTCCGGAACCTGTCACCGACCAGTCCTCAGTGCCCGAAGTGGCATCCACGCGCTTACCCCACCCGTACTCCGCGTTGATATTTCCCGCTTCGCCGCCGATCCAAAGTTTGGAGCCGTCATAAAGAAGCGCGTTCACTTTACCCGAGGTAGTGGGCGCAAAGGAAAGCACTGAGTCTGAAGCCAAATCGATCGCAGCCACTCGAGTTCGTGACGAGCTCCCTACACTGGTGAATAACCCGCCCAAGTACAACGTGTTTCCACTCAGCGCGAGGGCCCGGACCTCGTCATTCGGGATACTCTTCAAGAGCTTCAGGTTGCCCTGAAAATCCATGGCAAGAAGGTTGGACTGAGCAAAGCCATAGATCCCAGAAAAAAATCCACCGATATAAAGCTGATCCACTCCGCTTACCGTTTGGAGAGCGAGTGCTGTGACTGAATTGTTCGGATCCGGAATCAAAGCCCGATTTGCCGTTCCAGCCGAAGCATCAAACGAAGCGAGATGGTACTGACTTCGACCTCCCACACTCTGAAATTGTCCGGCCACATACAACGTGTTCCCCTGAAGGAGCAGCCCCCAAACGCTGTTCGTATCGAGTGCGTTCGTGCTTTGATTCCAGGCCGTCACGCTGCCATTGGTTTTATTCACTTGGACGAAACTCGATCGCGAAGCGCCCCCAACGGTTGAGAAATCGCCTCCAAGGAAGATTCCGTCTGTTGCCACTTCGATGGCACGAACAAAACCATTTGGGTTCGGTGCCCACGACTGCCAAACCCCGACGCCGCTATTGCCAGCCAGATCGACTGCTGCGGCGCCGATGGAGATCCCTGCCGTCTTTTGGAAATAGCCTCCCACGTAAGCGACCCCTGCTGAGATCTTGAGAGCGTGAACACCCGATCCCACGGATGCCAGCGCGGGGTTCCAGGTGGTCAGATTCCCTGTGGAGGCATTGAACGCCGCTAATCCCTTACGCGCTGTAAGAGGAGTGCTTCCTGGGTTTCCTGCTTTATCGAAACCACCGCCTAAGTAAACCGTCTCTACTCCACCCGACGGTGTAGCGACTGCGATCGATCGCACCCAGTTATTGACTGCAGGCGCCCAAGATTCCAGCGCTCCAGGAGTTCCGGGCGTATGCGCGAAAGAAGCGATGGCTCGACGAGCTGAGCCTGCAAGGTTCGAAAAATCTCCTCCGACAAAAAGCCGGTTTCCGACCAAATTCAGCGTGAAAACTTGTCCATCTGGATTCGGTGTCCAGTTAGAAACTTGGCCAACCGAGTTGATGTGCACTAGATTTTTTACTGCGGTCTGGCCGACTCGATCAAAGAGCCCTCCGACGTACCAGCCGCCTGAACCGTCACCGACCACTGCCTGCACAATCCCTTGAATGAAATGAGTGCGATGGACGGAATCAGATTCAATCATGGCGCCGGTCGCTGCGTTGAGCACCACTCCGGCGCCCGTGCAGTGCCCCACCATTCCAAAGATTCCCCCGACAATGATCTGCGATCCCGTGCTGACTGAAGCGTAAATTTCGCCGTTGGGACAAAGAGGCTTCTCAGGTGGTGTCGTCAGAGTTGCAGGCGACATGGGCGTTCGATTCCCCGCTTGATCCTCAATGACGACGTTGATCTGAAGCCGTTCCGAGTTCGTAATTCCAGGAATTTCGAACGAAGTTGCACCTACGAGGTCGGAAGAGTTTCGCTTGGTGCCATTGGCATCAATTTGCGCCAGCGTGGCAAGCTGCGCGCTTTCTGGCGCCGTGTACACCGAATACTTCAGGCTTCCCTGCGCAGTCAGGTTGTCTGATCCGGCACCCCAAATGACGAGAAGTGAGCTGGAGCTTCCACCGCCACCATAAGGCTTGAGAATGTTGGCGTGAACTGTGGGTGCAATAGTGTCGAGTCGAAAAGCACTCGTGGAAGCGGACCAGTCGGAGGTGTTCCCTGCGGCATCCACTGCCTGGATTCGGGCGTAATAAAGGGTGCTTCCGGAAGCGCCGGTAAAATCATAAAGAAGCGCGGCAACACTTCCTGAGTAGCTATTACTTGCGCCTGCGGCGGTGCCGATTTGAAGGTTGTAGCTCACCACTCCACTGCCGCCGGAATTGTCTCCAGGATTCGTCCAGGTGAGGCGAATCGGAGTTTGCTTGGAGTAAGC
>JACCDO011158705.1_pt1 | contig 15577 bp, 6 predicted proteins | sample 7446101 | NCBI WGS metagenome assembly JACCDO01 (sample SAMN15323440, study PRJNA562643) | freshwater metagenome | isolation source: river surface water | place: USA:Blue River Watershed | collected 2017-08-16
TCCAACCATAGGTAAAGGACTCAATGCATAGAATAAATCATTGATAATCAAAGCATTATTGACTTTAAATTCATTTGTAGGCGCACGATCCCCAGCACCAGGTGCTAAGTCGCTTTCTGTGACAGTCACTTGGTTTACTGCCATCATCACACCTTCGTATTCAGCAGCATTACTACCGTTGGTTGCGATCAATTCAGGTGCAATTTCAGTGAAAGTGGGTAGGGTCCAGTTTTCATTCATTGTGGTGATTGTGGCTTGTTTGATTTGGATTTGACCATAGAATACAGCGACAGTACCAGAAACTGAAACAGGGGTACCTACGGCTGGTAGATTCTCTGTGGCAACACCCAAATAGATATAAATACCAGAATAGCTTGCACCTTCATAAATCCCTTGGTTTGGGCTTACTTGTACAAACAAACCTTTTTTATCTGTTTGAATCCCAGTGATTACACCTTCTACTTTGACAACTGTATTCTCTGGGATTTGTGATTTTTTCACAGCATAGATGGTGGCTGAACATCCAGCGCCATTGGCATTGCTTTCCATAGGACAAGCATCACAAGCATCCCCCATTAAATCCCCATCTGTATCCGCTTGATCCATATTGCCCAAATTAGGACAATTATCTGCATTATCACTGACTCCATCACCATCTCGATCTGAACCACTTGGTGCATTACATGGACAATCTTGCGCAGCCCAAGGACAAATATCACAAGCATTTCCTTTGCCATCATTATCCAAATCTTCTTGATTCACATTGAATACGGCTGGACAATTATCATTTGCATTTTGAATACCATCACCATCTTCATCATTATCAGAAATTTGACCTGAAACCCTGCTATTCCCTAGATTACAATGGTATATAGGTTGACACTCAAAGAGAGGATATAATTCATAAGCATAATCAGCCCCAGTTCTGGGTTTGCTTGAAATCACATTGGTGAGATAATCGATATGTTGTTGGAAAGTGAATTTAGCCCAATCATCAGAATTAGATGTGTTGGCATCACCAGCTACTGTTTTCACACATACTTTTTTCTCTAATCCACAAAGTTCAATATTTTCACAGAATTCATTAAAAGCGATTTGATTATTGAAGAGATCTGCATCGCCATAATAGAGCTTACCACCGATAAATACACCCCTTACATCTTGAGCAACTGAAGCGACAATGCTTTCGTAAGGTTTGGATCGATCACCTTTAATCAATAATAAATCAGCAAAATAGCCCACTTCAAGCTTACCGATTAAATCACCTACCCCCATGGCAATCGCTGATTGATCAGTCACCATTCTGACGAGTTGTTTATCAGTAATTCTTTGATCCAAATAGCTCTTTGATACTTGTTGTGCACATTTGAGTTCAGCCAATAGATTCATGGTACCAGAAGGTGTCCAGTCTGGACCAAGTGCAGTCACAACTCCCATATTTAAAGCAGTCGCTACATCTGTGGTAACACCATATAAATCGATATTAGATTGAGGAGACCAAATGAGTTTTGCACCTACTGATCTCATTTTATTGAGTTGAGTACCAGTACAACCCACACAGTGAATAATGGATGTTTTATCACCCAATTGTCCATCTTGTTCAAATTGATCGAATTCACCAATGGTTCTGTCATCATAACCTTCAGCAACGTGTGCAACATAAGCTCTTGATGGCACTTGGGTATTTTCTACATAGTTTGGCGCATCTGAGCAATTTGAAGTCAATGGGAATACACATTCAGTAAAATCATCTGCACCATAACCCAAATGATTCGCATTATCAGCTCGATCTAGATTTCTCACATGATCATAAGATGAACTTGCACCTTCAGATTTATGTACAGAAGTTGTCCCTGCCAAAAGCAAACGGAATTCATTGTATCTCGCTGAAATAGGATCATTGGCTGCAGGTCTAGCATCATATAATGCATCCCCTACTTCACCATTCCATTGAGAACGATTTTGGAAAGTAGGTCCTTCATGTTGATAACGAGGCAATGTATTGTAACTCATGTGATTGTGAGGATCAATCATACCTGGCATCACAATGTCTGTACAAATCACAGTTGCATCTACAGCTTGGGCTTCTTGAGCGCATTGACCAACACAAAGGATTTTTTCGCTTTGTCGATCAACAAGCACTTCGCCATCACAAATCACTCTGTCTGGTGTAACCACAGTACCTTTGATCAAAGTCATGCCGTTTGTACCCACTTTGGGGGTACAAACAGAAAGCATACTTGCATCACATTCAGCTGGTGCTTGAGGATTACATAGATCTTCACCTGTAGTATTACCACCAGGATTGCCACCAGGATTACCACCAGGATTACCACCAGGATTACCACCAGGATTGCCAGCAGGTGTGCCACCTACATTGCCACCGGGATTTCCAGCAGGAGTACCACCTACGTTGCCACCGGGATTGCCAGCAGGTGTGCCACCTACGTTGCCACCGGGATTGCCAGCAGGGGTACCAGCAAGCATATCTGCTGATGTTTCAGTATTTGGACTTTCACTATCACAAGCATAAATCAGTAAGCTGAGCAAACAAAGCTTGGCAGTGATGAATCTATATTGGAATGACATTGTTCACCTAATTGATATAGAGAAAATAAAAGATTATGATTTGTTTAATGAAGATTTTTGAAGAAAAAGTCAAGCTAAAAACCGATTTTATCGGATAGTGAAAGATTATGCCTTATGTGCCTTTTCTAAATGAGGATGATGGGTTAATTCTTCTGATAAAGGTAAAACATGATCTTGTCTATAACATTGATGTAAACCCTTTTCACATTCATCCCAAGTAATCGCTTCTTTGCAATGAATACATTGTGTCATTTCAGTTTCTCTCAGTTCTGGATCCAAAGACAAACGATGATCAAAAACAAAACATTCTCCATTCCAATGCATACCACCCACTTCTTCAAAATACTTCAAAATCCCACCTTCTAATTGATATGCTTCTTCAAAACCATAGGAACGTGCCAAAGCAGTTGCTTTTTCACATCGAATCCCACCTGTACAAAACATCACTACTGGTTTACTCTTCCAATCATCTGGAATTTGTTTGAGATACTCAGGGAATTGCTTAAAACTCTTCATATCAAAAGTCACTGCATTTTCAAAAGTCCCTAATCTACACTCATAATCATTGCGAGTATCAATGATCAGCATTTCCTTACCTTCTTCATACCATTTCTTCAAATCATTAGGCATTAATCTAGGACCAGTAAGTCTTGCTGGTTGTATGTCTGGCATCCCCATGGTGATAATCTCTTTTTTAAGTTTAATCATCATCTTCTTAAATGGTACAGTTTGGCTCCAACTCTCCTTAGGGATTAACTTACCTTTCCAATGTTCAACTTGATTGAGATGATCATTAAAAAAACCCCACAAAGGTTCGCTTTCCCCTGCCAAAAACCCATTTACCCCTTCTGGACTCAATAAAAGTGTGCCTTTGATCCCAGCGGAAACAGCTTTTTTCTTCAAATCTTCTCTGAGTGCAGATAAATCAACTGCTGTTAAATCAACAAAATAATAAAATGAAAAGTTTAAAATCTTTAAATCAGATGATGCTTGAGTCATATTTTCCCCATGATAATTTAAGTGTTTTTTCTGTTTTTAAGTGAATAATGCTTTAAAAGTCAATCACAAAAGCAATCTTGTTTTGAACAAAAAAATCAAGTATTGTCAAATCCTTTACAAAACAGAGAGATAAAAAAGCTTGAAAATTCTTGTCAAAAAACGAGCTTCCCTTTAAAATCCCTCAAAACATTAGGATACAGAGATAGGATAAGGTTGGTTAAATGTTGAAAATAAGGCTTCAAACAGCTACTGTGGCTACAATTACATTGTTTTTTGTCACAGCCACATCTACACTCGGTAGAACAGTAGCAGATAGCTTGTTTTTAAGTCATTTTAGCACAAGTGATCTCTCTAAAATCTACTTACCTCAAGCGATTTTATTATTTTTAACGGCCCTTGCTTATCAAAAACTCAGTGAAAAACTGCGGTTAGATCATTTGTCTTATGTGCTTATGGGAACAGCTGTTTTTTTTAGTTTGGTTTGTTTCCCTATCGTTCAACTACAAAAGCTTTGGATTATCCCTTTTATCTATATTTCCTATGATGCTTTTAATTTCCTTTCATTGATTCTCTCTTGGCAATTGATTACTGCTTCTTTGGATCCTAGGATTGCCAAGAAAAAGATTTCTTTTATTGGCAGTGGGGGATTAATTGGGGGGATAGTAAGCGGTTTGACCCTAAGAAACTTCTCCTATTTGATCGAAATAGAATATTTGGTCTTGATTTATGCTTTATTACAAGCTGTTTTGATCCTCTTCTTCTATCTCCTCAAAAAGAGTTCTACCTTATCATTGACTAAAGTCAGCCATCATCAAAGCAGTATCAATCGAAAGATACTCTTCCAAAAAATCCCACATCTCGGTCAAATCTCATTGATGATGGGAACTTTGACCATCTCTTTGACCCTACTGGATTTCCAATTTAAATTTCTACTCGGCCATAGCATCGGAAAAGCAAATATCCCTAGTTTTATGGGGACTTACTATGCAATGACTGGGATTTTAGCATTAACCATTCAACTGATTTTTACTTCTGTGGTGATTCGCAAACTTGGACTCACCTCTGTATTGCTTCTCTTACCCATTATTCTGCTCTTTGGCTCTGCAGCTTTATTTGTCATTCCTATTCTCAGCATCGCTGTTTTCCTCAAAGGTGCTGATCGTGTGATCGGAGATACTTTGCATTCTTCTGCTATGCAATTACTGATGTTTCCGATTGAAAGCGAATATCGAAGTTCTGCTAAAGCTTTTTTAGATGGCACCATTCGCAACGGATCTAAAGCCATTGCAGCAACATTATTGATGATTTTTGGTTTTCTGACTTTGCCTATTAAAGTCCTAGCGATCCTTGTCGTGATTCTGGTTTCTATCTCGATTTATGCTGCATTTAAGATGAGAAAAAGCTTTTTGCAAACCTTGATTCAATCGATCGATCACCAAAAATTTAAAGAAGAAGATTTTACGCTGACTGAACTCGATGGCACAAGTTCTAGAATCTTGATTTCAGCGCTTCAAGGTGAAGATCAATTACATGCACTGAGCGCCCTTAAATTCCTCAAAAACTTTCCAAAGTTCGATATCTTGCCCTATATCCCTAAACTCCTCAATACCAATCACCCCCAAATACAAATCGAAGTACTCAAATACCTACAAGTCCATCCCACCCCACATCTCAAAGACTTGATCTTTAAACTCGCCAAAATCAAACTCGAAGACATAGAAATCTTCTATGCCAATCAATATCCCATACAACAAGCCCATCAACTCGAACTCCAAGGGTTGATTCTCAAAACAGAACTCAAAGCAGAAGCGATCTTAACCATTGCTGCTTATGCTTATGAAGAGGATTTGGATTTCTTTTCTCAGGAACTCAAATCTGAAAGCTTTCACGTCAAAATCGCTGCTGTCACAGCTTTGGTCAAAAATTTTAGCTTAGAAGGGATGTTTAGAAGCATTGATACGCTGAAGAATATGCTCCAAAGTCCTAATTCTGCAGAAAGAGCGCTTGTGGCTAGATTATTTGGGAAACTCAATATCGAAGAGTTTTATCAACCCTTAATTCCTCTCCTCAAAGACAATGAATTAAGCGTAAGAATCGCAGCACTAGACTCTTGTACTGAACTAAAAGTCCCTCAACTGATCCCCCATATCAAACAATTACTCAAATCTCCACTGACACGCAATCAATGCGCTCAAGCGTTAAGCATTTATGAAGAATCAATGCTGATCTCGGCACTCAAACCTGATTGGAAAGACCCAACGCTTTATGCTTATCTGCCAGCTGTTTGGAAATATTTTAGATCTGAAGAATCTGTGTCTTTTATTCTAGATATCTACCATGATGCCAATGAAGAGTTTAAAACCTATCTCTCTAAGATCATGGTACAAATGAGCCAAAAATCAGTGCCTTTTCCTTATCAAATCGTCAATGAAGAGATTTTTATCGAAGTAAAGATCTATCATATCTTCAAGGATTTCCTTTCATTGATCATGATTTTACCTGTGGAAGAGAGAAATCTCTTTGTGCTTGTGGAAGAAGGGATCAATCGCGATTGCAACCAATCCATGAGAAGAATCTTCCATCTTCTCTCATTGATTTATCCCCATGATCTCATTGAAAAAGCATTTACTCATCTGCATAAATCCGAAACCATCGATGATTTTCTGGATATAGAACAAACATCAAGTGAACTCGATATCAATGTTGATCTACAATCTCAAGCCAATTCATTGGAGATCTTAGAACAGATTCTGTATGAACCTGTAAGAACAGCCATTCTATCGCTCTTTGAAGAGAGCAAATTCTCTCAAACAGAATTTAAATCTTTGGCCCAAATCGAATCAGAAATCGATCAAAAAATCTCTACCGTTTATGAAGTTGCTGGCGTATGGCTCAAAGATTGTCTCATATCTTTGATGCACCAAGAAAAAGGGAGATTCCAACATAGCGAAGAAGGTTTAGCATTAACAATCAAGAATCAAATCGATCAAGCCATCAAAAAAATAGAATTGGTTGATCTCTTAAACCAAGCCACCCTATTTAAATCTTTATCTAATGAAGAGAAGAGCTTAATCGCCCAAAAGCTTGTCAAATGTGAATTTCATCAAAATGAAGTGATCTTACAACAATATGATCGTGGTGATTATTTGCTGATTTTGGCACAAGGGACAGTCAGTATTGAGAAGGGGGATTTAGAGATTTGTACACTAGGTGTGGGCGCTTGTTTTGGAGAAACAGCATTAATCGATGCTGGACCAAGAACAGCAACAGTGCGATCCAAATCACATACTGTGCTTTGGCGTTTGGATTCAGGTACATTCTTTGAAATTCTCTTTGATCGCAATGATATGTCGATGACCTTGATGAAAATTTTGGCACAACGCTTAAGAACAGAACTTCAAGAAAAAGATGAGCATGCAGATCATCAACCTGTACAACAAGTCAAAAAAAATATGTCTGAAAATATGGTTCCTACCCAAAGTGCGATTTTCTCCAAGGAAATCTCTTTGCAATTTCAACAAGAACTTCAACAAGAACTTCAATCTTTAAAATCCGAAATAGAGACAACACCCATAGTTCAACAAAGATCCCAATCCTTGATCTATGAACAAGAAAATCAAAATCGTTTAACTCAAATCATTACCCCCAATCAATTCACACCCATCCCCACAGAAAATCATCAAAATGCAGATCGTTTGCTCATTGAAAAAATGCATCGTATGCTTTTGCTCCAAAATATCCCTTTATTCTCTTTTCTTAACCTTCAAGAACTAACATTGCTTTCATCCAAAATCGAAGAGAGAAAATTTAAAGTAGGCCATAAGATTTGTATTGAAGGACAAAGGGGAAATGGGATGTATGGTGTGATTCGGGGCAAGATTTCAGTTCAAAAAGGTAAACAAGAAATTGCGCTATTAGATTCAGGTGATTTCTTTGGTGAAATGTCTTTAATCGACTCTAGTCCTAGATCAGCTACTTGTGTCGCTTTAGAAGAAGCGACGCTCTTGTATATCCGCAGATCTACGGTATTTACATTCTGTTTTGAAAGACCAGATGCATTAAGAGAAATGATGAGAGTTCTTGTTCGTAGATTGAGAATTTTAGAGATGAAAAAGCAAGGACATTTGGATTGATCTATCAGTAAATGATCAGACATAGGCAAAAAAACAAAAATTCATTTAAAATACTAGACCAAATGCAAAGTTATCGTTATCTTGCACAAAAAAAGCAAAAAAACAACCCATAGAGGATCAATGATCATGAGCGAGCAAAAATTAAATTTCATAGAAGAAAAAATCATAGAAGATATCAATCTCGGCAGAACAGAAGTCATTACTCGTTTCCCTCCTGAACCCAATGGTTATTTGCATTTGGGCCATGCAAAATCGATATGCCTTAATTTTGGGATTGCCGAGAAATTCAATGGGCAATGTAATCTCAGAATGGATGATACCAATCCCGCTGCAGAAGAAGATGAATTTGTGAAATCTATTCAAAATGATGTGCAATGGCTTGGTTTTAATCGAGATGGACAAATCCTTTTTGCTTCTGATTATTTTGATAAAATCTATGCTTACGCCATTCAATTGATCAAAGAAGGCAAAGCCTATGTAGATAGCCTTAGTCCTGAACAAATCAAAGAATATCGCGGTAATTTCTACACAGCAGGTAAAGATAGCCCTTATCGCACAAGAAGTGTAGCAGAAAATTTGGATCTATTTGAAAGAATGAAAAATGGGGAATTTGAAGAAGGGCAACATGTTTTAAGAGCCAAAATCGATATGAACTCTCCCAATATCAATTTTAGAGATCCCCCCATGTATCGTATCTTAAAAGCACATCATCATAGAACAGGGGACAAATGGAATATTTATCCCATGTATGATTTTGCCCATGGTTATTGCGATGCAATCGAAGGTGTCACCCATTCTATTTGTATCCTAGAGTTTGAAGACCATCGTCCTTTATATGATTGGTTTTTGGAACAAGTGGGATATGAAGATCAAAAAAGACCCCATCAATATGAATTTGCAAGACTCAATGTGACTTATACTGTTTTGAGCAAGAGAAGATTGCAAAAATTGGTATACGAAAACCATGTTTCTGGTTGGGATGACCCCAGAATGCCCACCATTGCTGGGATGAGAAGAAGGGGCTTTACACCAGAAGGTTTAAAGAAATTCTGCCAAAATATCAGCGTGACCAAGAATAACAGTGTGGTTGATGTAGAGTTGATGGAACATGCGATCAGAGAAGATTTAAATGAGATTACTCCTAGAGTGATGGCTGTGCTTAGACCACTTAAAGTTGTGATTGAAAACTTCCCTGAAGGTGAAACAGAAGAGTTTACTGCCCCCTATTACCCTGAAAATGATCAATTTGGCAGTAGAAACCTCCCATTCTCAAGAGAGATTTGGATCGATCAAGATGATTTCAAAGAAGATGCGCCTAAAAAATGGTTTAGATTGACTGTTGGGGCTGAAGTCAGACTTAGATATGCTTGTTTGATCAAATGCCATGCTGTTGTGAAAAATGAACAAGGTGAAGTGATAGAACTCAGATGCACTTGGGATCCTCAATCCAGAGGTGGATCTCCTGCAGATGGGCGCAAAGTCAAGGGCACCATACATTGGGTAAGTGCAAAACATGCCAAAGAAGCAACAGTGAGATTATATGATCGTTTATTCCTTTCACCTAATCCCGGTGAAGGCAAGAATGATTTCCTAGAAGATATCAATCCACATTCACTAGAAACCATTGAAAATGCTTTGATTGAACCTAGTTTAGCGCAAGCCAAAAATGCTGATCGTTTCCAATTTGAAAGACTTGGCTATTTTGTTGTGGATAGAGATTCTACTGCACAAAAAATGGTGTTTAATCGCACAATTACCTTAAAAGATACTTGGGCGAAACTAGAAAAGAAAGAAGAAGCCTAATTATTGAATGATCCATCAATCAATGAATAGGTAAATAACTCGATCAAACGAACCACATAAAATGAAGGAATTGGGATGCAAGCTGTTGATTTTCAAAATTTCCAAAACTATTATCGATCACATATTACTCTGTGTGGTAATTGCTCTTCGACATTCTCTATTAAATCCCTGTTTTTAATCAATGCAGAACAATCCAGTTTGTTTGAGGATGTCAAGAATAAGGGCATTCAAGATCTTCATCACATGAATTGTCCAAAATGTCAGTGGAAACAATCATTTACCCCATCCTTCTTCCTGTTGTATCCCAGCCAACAAAGATCTGTGTTAGTGATTTCTCAACAAGATCGTTATCGATTTTTAGAAGAGAAAGCTGACATGCTCAAACAATTGAGCATGCTGCCTACCCAGTTCCTACCCGCTTATTGTTTGACACCCACAGTAACCATAGGTCAATCCCAACTGCTCTCTTTATTGACAGAACAAGACGATTTAGCCCCCACTGTGAATACTATTCCCAGCGCACAGCAAGTTCAAACACAAGTAGATGCATTTGATGCTCTGCTCGATGTTGCTTTAAGTCCAAAAGAACAAGCACTCGAAGCAACTCAACCCAAATTTCAATTAAATCAGCATCAAACACCAACAAAGAGCCAAAGTGAATCCACAGTAAAAGTTCATTTTAATGCAACACCCCAACAAGAATCTCCTACCCCCAAGCCTTATCAACCTTCTTTGTTGAATACACCAGCCCCCCAACTCAATACCACACCTACCCCATCCCAATCCATACCAACATCCATTCCGCTACTGACAACAACCAACCAAGATTTAAATACACCAGCACCTGTTCAAGAACAAAGCCATACAGTCATTACTACACCCCAACCAGCAAATCTCTTATTAGTGCCAACAAACCCCATTACTCCAATCAAACCCATTCATCAAACCATATCAAAAACTGGTAGATATCATTCAATGGATGCGATTAGTAGTATTGATATGGATTTGGAAGAAGCTTTGTTACAACAACAATCTTCTACAGGACTAAGGAAATTCGATGAGAAAGCTGCCTATGGTTCTCATGCTTATCTCAAATTAAATGCAGAAGGTGAATTAGAAGCAGCAGTTAAGCTAGATGACAGACAAGCTGATGGTTGGATTGTGGCTGATTTGGATATTAGAATACAACTTCATTTGATCGATCAAAAAGCTATGCCTTGTATTACATTATTCAGTAAACAAGGCGATCAAATCGAAGATGAGCTCTTTTGGCCTATTCCTTTGGAAAGGGTAGAAGGGGTCAGTATTCTTGAAGCTTTGAGAAAATGCTTTAGATTTGAATTGGCAACCTACAAGAAAAATGGGGCCTTCTATGGTAAAAGACAGATCGAAACACCATTAGAAGAAAATGTATCCTATCTCTTGAGCAGATTAAAAAAGCTCAATATGAATAGCGAACAAATGATGCAAGCCAAATTCTTAGCCAGTGAATCCAGTTTCGATCGTGCTGGTAAACTCAAACATAATTTTAATCGCCAAAGTTTTGCTGAAATCAAAAATGCATCTCAAGCAAAACTAGCCATAGGCATTTGGGCATATTGGAGCAGTCCAGAACAAAAAGAATATCTCCTCTTGGTGAAATCCTTCCCATTACCATGGTTAAGAAGAATACAACATCGTGTGCTCAAAGCAGGGATCTATTTCGGTTTGGATATGCCCAAACCCCTACAAAAACAAGCAATCGCCCTAAAACTCTCTTCCAATGAAGTAGATCTCCTCCAAAAATCCATTGCACACTTTGCAGAAGTCAATGTCAAGCTCAAACCCAATGGTTTAAATGCAATGGAAGTATGGGAAAATTGGAGTGCATTGTTTGAAAGAGTAGAAGAACTCAATATTCATGTTGATGAAGATGTAGAATTACTTGCTTTGAGAGCAATGAAAGCAGCTGGCATTGAAGATGAATCTTTGAGTGGATTAGATGATCAAGCACAAGTCATGGATTTTGATGCTTTGCCTCAAGAATCAGCACAAGAAGAACAAGAAAGATTGAGCGCAAAAACAGAAATCATCATGACTGAGCAAGATGCTAGCGATCTCATCGAAGAAGAAAGCGCTTTGGAACACGAATCCATTGTAGAACTCTCTCTAGATGATTTAGATGATAGTGAAGAGATATTCTCTGCAGAAGCTTTGATCGAAGAAGAAGAGTTTTTGGAGAGTTTTGATGGTGAAGATCATGAACTCAATGCACAATCATCCGATGCACAAGCAGAAGAAGTCAAAGAAGAATTTATCCCTTCTCAACAAACCATCCCTGAAATCAAAACCCCAGAAACCCCACCCCCATTTAGCCAACCCCAAAAAACCAATATACCAGCCTTTAGCGCAGCACTCAAAACCCCACCTGTAGTGCCAAATTCACTCAAAACCCCACCACCTATGCCTAACAGCCTCAAAACGCCTTTCCCAGCTGTCATTTCAATTGCCGCAAGGACCAATGCTTCATCAACATTGATTCCTCCACCTGTCGCTCAATCCACAGAAGGTGAAAAATCCAAGAATCAAGGTGCCTTTGAAGAAATCAGACCATCATCTGATGCACCTACAGTGTCACCCATGAAGATTGCGCCAGAAAACGATATCGATGAAATTATTTTGATTGAAGATGATTTGGAACGTGAAGCAGAAGAAAATCTAAACATCACGCCAAAAACCAAAGCTAAACCCAATAAAAAGCAAAGAAAATGAAGCTAGGGATTATTTCAGATATACATGCTAATCTTGAAGCCTTAGAAGCGATTTTAAGGGCTTTAGATCAACATAAAATCGATATGTTGATTTGCTTGGGGGATATTGTAGGCTATGGTCCAGACCCTCAAGCTTGTTGTGATATCATCCGAAAGAACGCAAAAGTGACCTTGCTTGGCAATCATGATGCTGCCGTAGCTGATCGTATGGATTATAGTTGTTATCGATTGGCAGCAAGGAAGGCATTAGATGGGCATAAGCAAAGTTTAAGCGCAGAGAATATAGATTGGCTCAAGGGCTTACCCTATATCAATGCCATAGATCAAATGGGCTTTTGTCATGCATCTCCTGTGGATTATCAATCGTTTAAATATGTATTTGGTTTGGATCAAATGGGGCCTTTGATTGGTGATTTTATACAACAGCCCTTTGTGACATTTATCGGACACTCCCATCTATGTAAATGTTTCTTCTACCATGAATCTGGGGCAGATGAGATTTTAAATACAAGATTTCATTTGGTATCGGGTTATAAATATTTATTAACTGTAGGCAGTGTAGGACAACCCAGAGATCAGGATCCTAGGGCTTGCTGTGGGGTATATGACAGTAAAACTGGGGAATTTGAATATATCCGTGTGCCTTATGACATCCAAAAAACAGCCAAAAAAATCATAGAGACAGAATATCTAGCTGACACTTTTGGGCATAGATTATTTTTAGGGATTTAAAACCAAATTGATACATGATCGTAGTTTAGGCTCTTCACATATTTTTGTTGATCAAAAAAAGGATAGAGCTATGTTGATTCGCGCATTGATCTTGTTTATGCTCATTTTAAGTGTTTTTTTTCAATCAGCCTGTTTTGGCTTAAATGAAGAAGAGAAGAAAAAACTACAAGAGATTAAGAGTAAAATCATTAAAATGAACCCAAAGATTGAAGAGCAGTTTAAATTTGAAAGAGTCGCTCAAGCTTACTTAACCCATTGGGAAAATCTAGAATTATTGCTAAAATCAAAACACATCAATCCCCAACATCTAGAAATACATTTAAGAGCTTTTAAATTAGAAGAAGAACTAGAAGTATGGGGCAGATCAAAATCCAATGAACCCTTTCAATTATTAAAAACTTACGCATTTTGCACAAACTCTGGACAACTCGGTCCCAAACGCTGTGAAGGTGATCAACAAATCCCAGAAGGTTTATATCAAATCCAAGCATTTAATCCCAAGAGCCGTTTTCACCTATCCCTTAAAGTCAATTATCCCAATGCATCTGATCTCAAACAAGCATGTCCAGATCATCCGGGTTCAGATATTATGGTTCATGGTGGGTGTGCCAGTATCGGTTGTATTTCGATTACAGATGATAGCATAAAAGAGGTTTATCTCTTGGCTTTACATGCCTTTCATGGGGGACATCAAAAAATAGAAATCCATATTTTCCCTGCCAAATTAGATCAAGATTTTATGGAAAAAATCGAGCAAAGAGCACAAGAAGCTCAAAGCAAATGGATGAGTAAAAATGAATTGATTCGTTTTTGGCAAAAACTCAAAATCAATTATGATCGATTTGAGAAAAACCATTCCCTCTCTGGTTTTTAGGTTTTGACTTTTGATCTACAATTTCGTTAAATAGAGTTAAACTATTTTTTACTTTGTTTCATACAAAGGAGTCTATCCCATGCTTCTGGCTCCCAAATCAAACGCCATAAATCTATATGGTGCGATGTTTGTTTTATCACTTGCTTTCTTTGCGTGTGAAGATCAAACAGCCCCCATCAAAGAAAGAGAGATTATTGTAGATCCAGTTGCTGGTACAATGGTCATTCCCGGTGGTTCAACCGCTGGTGGAGAAGTCACACCTGGTGGAGTAACCCCAGAAAACCCTACAAATACATCGATCTTATTACCTGCTGGGGATTTAGAGAAAGTCATTTCTATTGGTGGAGAAGTAGAACTCAGCGTATACCTCTATGACCAAGATGGCGAGCCCATTCCCCAATCCCAAGTGCAATTTAAATTTCTTTCGGGTTTAGATGGGGCTACCCCAAGTGCAGATGAAGCAGCTTTGAGTTCAGCCAGAACAACTACCAATGAACAAGGGATCGCTAAAGTCAATCTACTTGGTGGGAATCTCATCAAACACTATCAAGTTGAAGCCAGTTCAAGCCAAGCCAGAAGAACAGTGGTTTTTGAGATAGATGTTGTGAATTTGCCGATGGGCTCAATGAATATCGCTTTTGATTACCAAGGTGTTGTGCCATTACAAAATGTAGAATTATATGTCCTAAGAAGACCAGATGCTTGTGAAGCACCATATTATCTAGCGCCCCCCATGGATCCATTTCTCACCAAAGAAGTGATGAATCTCAGCCAAAGAACAGTGGTTGATGCGCTATTGGCTGGAGAGAGCTTTGCCGTAATTGCAAGAGCAAGAACAGCTGACGGTGTGCTGGTCGCTGGAGGATGCGAAGGCGATATTAGAATTTTAGAAAATAACCAAAGCAATGTCACCATTTCCCTATTCTTATTACCGCTCAATCCTGCTGGTAGATATGAAATGGTCAATCACTTTGATTTTGCGGGAGCAATCCCTGGTACTTTGGGCACCATTATCCAACAATTAGTGGCATTTTTTGGCGATCAAAATCATGATCGAATGGTTGCTAGTGTGATTTTTGATGCCATAGAAGAACTCGCAAGACAAGCAGCAGGTGCCATTGGTGGTTTGGTGGTAGAATTGATTGGGAATTGGGTAGAAAACGATTTAAATCGATTGATCAATGATTATATCGACAATGATGGGCCACAATGGTTGAGAGATTTCTTTACCATTGGGAGCGATTTAATCTCTATTGTTTCCAACCTTGAAGTATTAAGCGAAATGAATCTCTCCAAACCCAGAAGTGATGGTACTTTTGATGGCTCTCAAAATTGGGTAGGACTTGCATTTTATTGGCGCATCAACTGTGCCAATAGCCAAGATCCAGAATGTGGTAGATTCCCCTTTAGAATGGATGATATCGCCAATGGGGTAGAAGAAGTGAATTTGGTATTTGGTCAATTCACTGGAAGAGTGCATTCCTATAATCAAGGCGTGATCAATCTCCATACCATGGATCTACAATATGGACGATTAATTCTATTTGTGTTGAATCACGTGATCCTACCAGCGATTGCAAATGGAGCAACAACCATTAGGGATGCCTTACTCAACTTAGCCAATTGTCCAGCTTTTGCTTCTAGATTAACAGGGGGCAACGCTTATCTCAGATTAGGTGGTATTAATATTATCTCAA
>JACCDO012344499.1_pt1 | contig 15577 bp, 11 predicted proteins | sample 7446101 | NCBI WGS metagenome assembly JACCDO01 (sample SAMN15323440, study PRJNA562643) | freshwater metagenome | isolation source: river surface water | place: USA:Blue River Watershed | collected 2017-08-16
CATCGCCAATGATGGTTGGTCCCTTAGGGATTTGGTACCGGTGGTAGATTGACCACAGTCTCTCCTTAACCTAACCTGCGAATACAATTAACGAATGAGAGAGAAAGTACGTTGATAAGCAAATAAGAGTGTTAGAGAATCACTAAATAGATGAGTGAGCGTGTTAGTGAATGAGTGATTACGTGAGTGAGTGAAAGAGTGATTAAGTGAGTGAGTGGGTGAACGAGCGAGCGAGCTAGTAGAGCTAGTAAAAGGTTAAGGTGTTTATTAACTAGCTCTAAATCAAGCCGTTTATAGCACTAACTCCATCCCTTAAAGGTCGTATGGGTCAAACCCTAACTAATACCGGCGTACAATTTTGATAAAAAAAACACCAAATAGTTGAAGAGGAAGAACTTGTGACGAATGTGGTTGCAGCTGGTAGTCGTGGTGGCGCTTCTCGCGCTTGTCGCACAGGCGCACAACGAAATCTCCAGGGGCAAGTTGTCTATACTCAACAGTGAAGTCAAGCCAGGAAATTTATTACCTCAATTTATGTTCATGATGGGTTCGGTTGAGGTAACTATTTATTATTTTGTTTATTCATTGTTTATTTACTGTTTATGTATTGTTTATGTATTGTTTATTCACTCACTCACTAATAGGGTGGATCAGTAGGTGTCAACATTGGCGGAGGTAGAGGTACCTTGAAACCATTTATTCCTGATGATTCATGCGGTGACGACATCTTTGAAGGTGCGCTAGAAGACGAAAGAAGTCCACAATTGCCTTATTTAACACAAGATTTGTGGGGCTGTGAACGAGAACAAAAGGATATTGATACGATAGTATTAGAAAATGACGAGTTAAAGGTTACCGTAACACCTCAATATGCTGGTAAAGTATGGGGTATTTGGGACAAAAAGCGCCAAAGAGAATTATTGTTTGCGAACAGAGCACATCAACCTGCAAATATCGGTGCATTAAAGGCTTGGGCTGCTGGTGGTGCGGAGTGGAATTGGTCTCCTGGTATTTTAGGTCATTCCGCCTTCACTGAAACCCAAATTTACACTGTTGAAGTTGAAACTGAAAATGGTCCAATGCTTAGAGTTTACGATTTCGATCGCTACAATGGCACCGTTTGGCAAGTAGATATGGTCATTTCAAACTACTCTTTTACTGCGCATCCACGTATCACAAATCCTACAAAGGACGATTTACGTGGTTATTGGTGGACATGTGTAGCTGTTGATGCAAAGCCATCAACAAGAATCTTTACACCTGCAACTCACGTTGCTGAAACATCTAGAAATCAAATACGTAATGCTCCATGGCCTTATTTTGCAGAAGCAATCGAAAATGCAACATTTAAAGGATATCAAAACAAATGGCCAACAGATAACTCTTACTTGGGCAATCATCAAATTGGTGACATGTTTTTGCGCATTCCTGATACCGTTTACACCCCGTACATTGCTCACACCCAAGAAGATGGGTACGTACTAGTCCACGGTCATCCATTAAATGGTACTAAATTCTATACCTGGGGTGACTCCGGTCCCGGTAGATTCATGCAAGATTTCTTAGCGGGAGGCGGGAAGCGACAAGGTGACTACACCGAGTTACAAGTGGGTCCTGCCCCAACCCAGATGCAAAACTGGCCGTTACCTGCTAACTCCGTTCGCGAATGGACGGAGTGGTTCAAAGGCTTCGATGGTAATATTGATGTATTACGTGGTGAAAATTATCAAGCTGCTTTGAACGAAATTGATTCGTGGATGAGAAAGGAAGGCGATGGAATGCCCAAAGAAGTGGTCAAAGACATCGATCAGTTCTACGTTGAACATGCCACCAAGGATCCAAGTAAAATCCTAGTACAAGGTCAACCATGGGGCTACTTAGAAGAGTTGCGATTAGGCAAGAGACTTGCTCCAGGGTTAGTGTTCACTCCACCAGAGAAGGGAACGCTAGCCTACAAAGAGGCCCAACCTTGGATTGAGTTGGTTCAAGATGGAACCTTTTCATCGGAAACATTAAGTAAACTACCATTATCGTATCAAACTACTAACCCATGGCTGGACCTCATCACCCAGTCGGCGGATCAACATGGTATGACGTGGTTGCATGCATTACACATCGGTATTGGTCTCACCGAAAGAGGAATTGTGACTCAATCGATTGAAATGTTTGAGTTATCCATGAAACTCAAACCAAATCCTATTGCAGCAAGATGTTTAGGCGTTCTACAAACAACATACGAAGATGCGTGGGTGTACTACGAGCAAGCGTGGTCGATCCTACAATCATCCTATCAATACGATGTTGATGCGTTTTACCGCTTGACCGACAACCTAGTCACTGAGATGTCGTTCTTCTTGCAACAGCAATTGTGGTACGATAAAATGTCGCAATTTTTAATTATGGTACCTGAAGCGCATCGTGAATTAGATGCGTACATCACCATGCAGACGAAGGTGTTGCTACACAACAAGCAATACGGAGATGCAAAGGCCATACTAGGCAAATACTGCTTCCCTACGTACGCCAAAGCGAGAGACGATTTAATGAACATGTGGAACACTGCAGTAGTAGGTTTAGCGCAAGAGAAGAAAGGTGACACTGCGTTGACGTACGTCGAACAACATCAAGCCAGAGTGAAATCGCCGGTTCCGGACAATATTGGCTGCCAATACGCCTCCATGTACTGCACCAACTACTGGTAAGGCGCGGAAGGTTGCGGGGAGACGTAAGTAACATGCAAATAATGATATTTTCATATTTTTATAGTCGCATTATACCGTTATATTTTATATAATTGAGTTTTAGTATATTACCGCCTTCTTCACGTCTCTTTTGCCACGCTCCCGGTGATACTTCGGGGCACTCCATCAAAAAAATAATAGGGGATTTTAAATTGTTAATATACAAGGTACTCATAATTACTTCTTTGGCGCCGACAACAAGGACTCCAACGAGGCCTTCAGCTGGTCGTTCGTGCGTTGGATCCGCTCCACTTCGTCGCAATGAACCTTCTCCTCCATGTCCCTCTTTTCGTTTCCTTTGTTTATTGCATTATCAATGCCTTTTTTCATATTTTCAACTTGCAATGATAACTCTTTTTTTGTTAAATTTAATTGTCTAACTTTGGCTTCCAATTCCGTCCGGCGATGTTCAGCCATTAATGCTTTTCTAATGCCGTATGCTATAGCGGATTCATATAATGTTTCATACGCTGTTATTGTCATTCTTGCTTCATCACGGCAACGTAGTAATAATAATCCTCTTTCTTGACAATTTATAGTAATTTGTCTTATTAATTCATCAAAACATTGATTATATAGTTCTTCTCGCACTGGACATATACCTGTTTCTCTCGCTTGTCTAGATTGTAATTGATGATCTAAGTGCTCCTGTAAATTAACAACATCTAAACGTGTTGCAGGTGTTGATGAAACATACTGTACCCACAAATGTCCATCCTCTGTCCACTCTCTAGGTGGCAAAATTGAGTTTAATATATCTTGAGCGAATGAGTAAGTCATGAGCACGTGAATAAATAAGGTTAAAATAAATGAATACCTTCAGTTTGTGTGGTACTTTTCTCAGTAGCCTTCTTCTTTCCTTTTCCCTGCCCAAGGTTACTCACCTAGATTTTTAATGAATCGATGAGTTGATGCAAGTGAATATATGAGCGGGAGAGAGTGCAAGGTAGTGATTAAAATTGATTAAACGAGTAAGAGAGAGTTATTGATAGCGTTTAAATGAGTACGTGAATGAATCAGAGAGTTTGAAAACAATATGAGGCGGGGCGGACTACGAATGCGAGTGAGTACCTGGATGGGTGTGTTATACTTGACCAGCGACCCCACTTGACTCATTCTGGTTCTCTATTGTTTTGATCGTTTTATTCGTTTTTTTTTTTTAATTGTGTACCGCAATAGGGAGTAGGGTGTAAGGAAATCATTGAGAATATGTAAGAAGTGAGTACCAAGTGACTGCTACTCGACCAATAATCACTTGTCGCGCTGGCTAGTGGCATCTCGATTTCCTGGTCTCGCAATGGTTCCCCAACTCAATGATTTGAATTGATTTGGTTTGATTTGGTTTGATTTGGTTTGATTTTCATCAGATTTGATTTTATATTAATCCAGTTCCAGTAAACGTCCTCAAATTGTCCCAGAAACGAGCCTGGTAACGGCGCCTTCTTTCCTTCCGTTACTCTACCAAAAGGATGTCATCGCGGCCACTCAAACCATTCTTCAATTAACATGAAATCGATCATCTCCAAGTCCACGAACAGGCCGTAGCTGTAACGCATTTAACGTCTTCGCCATCCACTATATCACTCACTCACTCACTTTTCCATTCATTCGTAACGAAGCAATATTTAGGGCCGGGCCGCAAAGAAAACCCTAGCTCGATTTTAGAAATTCTCAAATTCCAGTGAAAAAATATATAGTATTCGAATAACAAAATGGATTCCGAGCGTAAGAAGGACTTCAAGAAGGGCGTGGACCACGAGGAGGCCCGTCGCAGGCGATCAGGTACGGTCTACTTACTCGTGCGTTTCGCTTGCGTACGCAAATTTAAAGCGATGTTTTTTTTATTCTTCGCTAAACTATTTTATTTATTGCTTTAATTCTTTAATCATTTATTTATGTATACTTACTTGCATTTTTATTGTGTAGAAACAACTGTTGAATTAAGAAGAAGTAAAAAGGAGGATCAAATACAAAAAAGAAGAAATTTTGTTGATTCACCAACTAATGCAAACACAATTGCATCACCAACAAATAATACAGTCTTTAATAATGTTGCAGGTTATAATGCTCCTCCTGCCGCGACTCAAGTAGCAAGACAACCAACTGATCCTGGAACACAACAACAAATAATAGAGCAAAGAGAATATTTAATGTCAAATGATCCAGCTGCAATTCTACGTGCGACACAACAATTTAGAAGATTGCTATCGATTGAGCATAAACCACCTATACAACAAGTTATTGACTCGGGCGTAGTTCCACGCTTTGTGCAATTTTTGCAAGCATTTGACAATGCTCCATTACAATTTGAAGCTGCATGGGCATTAACAAATATTGCCTCTGGTACATCAGAACATACTCGTATTGTTATGGATGCTGGCGCTGTTCCGATCTTTGTTCGATTATTGAGTTCGCCACACGAAGACGTTAGAGAACAAGCAGCATGGGCATTAGGTAATGTCGCTGGAGACTCTGTTCATTGTCGTGATTATGTATTAGCGCAAAATACGCTACCCGCATTGCTCTCAGTCATAGCTAGTTTTAATGAACAATCACGTCTTTCGACCATCAGAAATGCCACGTGGACTCTGTCGAATTTATGTAGAGGCAAACCACTCCCAGATTTAGAGTTAGTTAGACCAGCATTGCCTTATTTGGCAAGACTGTTATACTCCAATGATCAAGAAACGATAACAGATGCATGCTGGGCTTTAAGTTATCTATCTGATGGTGAAAACGATCGTATTCAGGCTGTTATTGAAAGTGGTGTATGTCCTAAATTAGTCGAATTACTTAGTCGTGGTGCATCAACAGTTCAAACTCCTGCATTACGTACTGTGGGTAATATAGTTACCGGTAATGATATCCAAACCCAAACTATTTTGAATCTAAATGCTTTACCAGCGCTATTGTGGATGCTTGATCACGCGAAGAAAAATATCAGAAAAGAAGCATGTTGGACAATATCTAACGTCACAGCTGGTACCCCATCTCAAGTGCAGTCTGTCATCGATCACGGCATCATCCCTAAGTTAGTTGATTTATTAAACACCGCCGAGTTTGAGATACAGAAAGAAGCTGCTTGGGCCATATCCAATGCAACTTCAGGTGGTAATCCCCAACAAATTTTATTCCTAGCGAGCGCCGGTGTCATTCCTCCCCTATGCAAGTTACTAGCTGCCCCTGATAACAAAGTTATTTCTGTAGCATTAGAAGGGCTGGAAAATATATTGAAAACAGCTAGTCAAGCTGACCGCGCTCAGTATGACCAAGTGTTACAGACATTCTATGACTGCGATGGTGAGCAATTTATTGAGCAATTACAAACCCACGAAATGAGTCAAATTTATCAACGTGCTGTCAAAATATTGGAGAATCATTTCGGTGGAGAAGAAGATACAAGTGCATCAGTAACCGCACCAGTAAACAACGGTCAACAATATACTTTCGGTGTTCCTGGTCAACAAGGCTTTGCTCCTCAAGGTGGTTTTAACTTTCGTTAAAATATTATAGTATCAATAATTCATTGATATTGTTTTGCCACAAATATATTTATATATATACATTTTAAGGTTTTAATATACATAATTATTAAGTCTAGTGTTTTTATTTGATAGGTTTTTTCTCATACTTAATTCTTGTTATTCTGTTACTCCAGAGGTGACTACTATTCACTATTTGTCACCCAGGAGATAGATATTATGCTCCACTTTTCTTCAAATGAACAGCATTTACACTTCTTTGCCGCCTGAACCAGCGAACACGGTAGATGTAACCAAACCATGATCTTTAGTTGCATCAATTTCATTTGATTCGCGTAGTTTCACTTTGGGCTGAGCAATCGAACTCGTTCCACACATGGTAGAGCTGACCAAACCATAGTCTTTACCCATTTCACTCTCATCTACTTGTTTTAATTTTAACTTTTCTTGTATCAGTGTATTCCATGGATCATATGTAAATTCAATTTTAAAAAAACTTTTTCCTCTTCTATCATTATTCCCGCCACCTCCTGCTCTACCCGCTCCCCCTCGACCTCTGCCTCCGCTATCAAAACGCTCGAAAGACCTCTTCATTCAATGTTTTTTCTGAAATATGGTTGTGCCTTTTTCTCCGCAGGGGCCGGAATTTACCCTTTATTCCACCCCCGTACCGGCATGGAAAACGTGACGTTTTATGCGTCTATTTTGGGTGAGCTGCCTGGAAAATATTCCAAGGTCTTTCCCACCCATTTTCCAGGCAGCTGCCATTTCCAGTAGGTCCTCTTCATGAGAAAATACTATTTCTAGACTAAGGGTATTTCCACACCCTTTCATTTTCCATATCCTTTTCCAGCGTTATGTGACTCATTTAAGCGCGCGAAAACTAGATTTTGCTGGTTTTAACGAATAGTCACTTATGTCTCACCGTAACGAAGTCGTCTCTAAGCAACAACTCATAGCTGTATCGTCACCGGTACGGGCTTAGAATTTTAGAAATTTTAGAAAATGGAAAAAAAGATTCCAGGTAGAAAAAATAAAATTTTCATTGCGCCAGAAGTGTTTTAAGAAACAAGCAAACGAAATAGAAAAATAGAAACTTAGAAAGAAGAACAAAGTAGAAAATCGAATAATAAGAACGAAAAAAGATGGCTCCTAATAAACTCGCCATCGTTGCGTTTTCAATTGTGTTGATTATCGGCGGCATCCTGAACCCATTCGGTGCACTTGGTTGCGGATTCATAACGCTGCTAACCGCAAGTATAATATATTTCACAGCAGGTAGCTAGCTTTTTCATTTCGCACACATTCGCATACTCACTCACTCATCATTAGGTCAAGTATATGCTGCTCCAACGATAGCGATTCTCGGTTATGAATTTTACGCTTATCGAAGCGGGAATAAATTATTTTCCATGATGGCTTTCGTCACTTCAATTGTATATTTCGCCGTATGTCTGATATATGCTACCAATAGTACTAGTGAGAGTGTCCCCGTGCAACGAATATTGAACGAAGAAGACAAAAGAAAATTAGCCAAGGTAAAAGAAATGAGATTGTTAAGTCCAGTGAAAGGCAATGACGAAGGCGAAGTGTTTAATTCAAAATCCTTTTCTGCAGAACGTGAAAAAATAAAAAGAGAACAAAGAGAAGCGGAAGAAAGGCTAATAAGGAAACGATTTGGCTAGTAACGTACAATTTTAATTACATTTGTATCATATTAAGCACTTTAAACCCCAGCAAATGCACTAAGCTTCTGTATACATCGCTATCCATCTCGTTGACTGGTCTGCGCTTTTCATGAGGACTCGGTTTCACGTGATCAACGAGAGAACTCATGTCATACCCGAATAACTTGAAGTTGCTTACACACATATAGTAGTCGTCATTGACCTCGTGTATCGTCTGCCTTTGCTGGCTTCCAAGCATCACAATGCGGACGAAGATATCGCCGCTTAGCATAATTGGTTGATGAAATACAACCACAAACTCATCAAAATTATTCGGAACACAAAACGCTTCAGTTGAAATCACATGGTCTAATAACAACTGAGTGAGTGGGTGAATGAGTGAGTGAGAGAGAGAGAGAATATACCAAGATTTTCATCAGTTTCCGTGTGAAAACCAATATTAGCTTTTGGTATGTTTAACGGTTTTATTTTGGATCTTAAAAACTGTAATTGCACTTTAGCAGGACTGTAAGTAGGTGTTTGTGGTTGGAAAAACGCTTGATAAGGTGTGATTGAGAATCCCACCGCAAGAGAAGCACGCGGGCCTAAGCTGAAGGTAATGTGTTCGACAGCGTCGTTAGTGGGGCTTGGTTTTGACGACCAGTAGCAAGGATTTTGGGTAATACATCCACAACGATATGAAGAGTCAATACCTACACGAGTGAGTGAGTGAGTGAGTGAGATAGTAATAGGGCCAGCAAGGAAGCAAGCTCAAGCATTACCTATGTGATACTTGATATTATCAAATTCTTCGGTATCAGACCATCTGGACTTTAATATCTTCATTTGTGATGTGAAACTTAAGTAACATCGACTAACCTTTAAGCAATTAAATGGACACTCTTCAGCACGATCAACGCTAGAGACAGAGTAGATATCATTGCTTAGGTCTATTAATTTCTCAGGATCCAAAAATTTCTGAATCAACGCGATGAAAAAGTATTTATAATTGAATGTATCATCGATACTAGCTGTCGGAGTAATTGCATTCTCGCTGACTCCCGATGAATTTATGAATGGTAACTTGTAACCAATGCCTAATGTATTGATGCAATGGACGTTTACGTTTGTAGTCGCTGGAGTTGGCGTCGTGTACAATATCTCCTTATAATACTGATCCATTAGTTGCTTTCGGAGGAATTTGCATGTTGCGTGAAAGCTGTTCACATCCCTGATTGTCAAGTAGCTCTGCACATTGTGCAAGCACTCAACACACCCATACAGCGCCTGCAGCGGCATCTTCGGGCTGGTTGCGCGCTTAATTGACCGCAAAGTTCTGTTTGGGAGAAAAAAAAGAATAAAAAGAAAATGGATATTTTCCACACCTTTTCGTGACGTTTAATACATTTACAAAGAAGTACAAGAACAGCTAAAATGTGACTATATTCGCCTTAAACGATACTATTCCAGCCGTCTTCGTGGGTATCTTGATTTTCTTAGAAAATTCAATATGAATTATTAACTTAAGTGTTCAATCCATACCCACTCCTGTAACCTATCTATAATTTATCATAATTTATTATAATTTATAAACTGATTGGCAACGACAGGCTTACTCATTCACTCAATTCATTATTTAGATACTTGTTCATTCACTAGTTCACTCGCTGTCTATCTACTTGCATGTAGCTAGGTCCAAAACGAAACTATTCGCGCATAAATTCTAAATTCATTGGAATATCGGGCCAACAAAATGAACAGAACATCAATGCAGGGCATCGATAAATAAAGTACCACTTACAGCTTCCAAAGTAGTCAATGTTGGGGTCATCAAGACCCATGACGGGAAAAGCATAGCAGCAACAAAAGAGGGGGTACAGTACGCACTGGAAAGGAAAAACCAACTTAGAGCATGCTTCCTTCTCGAATTCTCCGCTGCATAGGAGGTCTGGGAGCATGAAGGGCCCCGTGACAATGAATTGAGTTAAAGTACAGGGTGAAAAGAAAATTTCACAAGCTATGCAAGCAGCGGTCCAATGTCGCCGCCTCTCCTCCGGCTGCTCCTGCTGCTGTTGTTGATGACCTTGTTGATCTTGTTTCTCAACAACATTACTGTGTACTTGTTGTATTTCATCTATATTTTGTGTCTCCGATAATTTTTGTTCAGGTAAATAATCCAAGTGTATCGCATCTTCAGTGACTATACTGGTGCTACTTTGCAGAGGCACATGAAGATTAGGCGATTCCTCTGTCAGCATCCTACTTTATCTTCAACACAAGAGGGTGTTGACGACGCGATGCCAATTTCGTTCTTTCTGGTTTTTTTTCCTGAGAAAATCTCAGAAAAATTTCCTCGGTGATCCCATAGGGATTAAAGGTGCAAAGAAGGTAAGAGTACTACTTACAGAGTTACATTACAGCAACAGACACTACCACGCACGCATACACACAACTATTATCTTTTCCATCGAACGTGATTTCTACCGCACAATAACCACTATGATTTGAGTAGTGAGCTATGTGCTCGTAGCATATGGGCACAACTAACAACTATTATTGGAATGGTCATATTGCCGATGCAAATACTTACTCCGCAATCGCCTCCTTACTGTGAATCGACTGATATCCGATGCTTGATGCTCTTCACCAGTTACAGTGCAACAACTGATAGTAACACCTTCGCTGACTATTAATCACTACATGATTTCCACACATCTACGGACAATATATTCCCTTTCTTGCTTGGTACTGTGAGTCACTTAGATGAAGCTGACGATGAGTCGCAGCAATCCCTCGTTTACCCACACTTTATCATACGTCGCATGCACATCCGCGGCCAGTAATGCCGCTCGTGTTGGCGACTGTATGTAGCCGCTCCCCGCTAGCACCACCATCAATGCCTTCCTGCGGTTCCAAGTAATCTGGCTACGGATAATGGGGTTGCTAACTAATGACGGCGGAATATGCACTCCATTGTCGACCAACAGGCGAACTACAGAAGTGTTGTTGTGATTTGTGGCATGTAATAGTGGGGAATCGCCATAGCTATTCATCACATTAACATCCGCTCCTCTCTCTATCAATAATGCACACAGTTCCGTATTACTCTTGCCAGTGGCCAATAGTAGCGGAGTGTTGCCACTCTTATTCTCCGCATTAACATCCGCTCCTTTTTCCATCAACAGTACGCAAACTTCAGTGTTACTATGCTGAATTGCCCATAATAGCGGTGTCTGACCATGAACATCCCGAACATTAACATCCGCTCCTTTCTCGATCAATAATAAACATAGTTCCGTATTATTCTTATAAGTCGTTAATAATAGCGGGGTGTATCCAACACCATTCTTCGCATTGATATCCGCTCCTTTCTCGATCAACAATACACCTAGTTCCGTATTTCTATTACGAATGGCCAATAATAGTGGAGTGTTATCATCCTCATTCTTCGCATTGATATCTGCTCCTTTCTCGATCAACAAGACACTTACTTGGGTGTTATTGTTATACGTGGCATATAATAGCGGGGTGCCGTAATTACTTTCCGCCTTGACATCCGCTCTTTTTTTTATAAACAATACGCTTGCCCCCGTATTATTCTCACGAATTGCCAATGATAGCGAGTTCTCGTCACAATCTTCCTTCGCATTGATATCGGCTCCTTTCTCGATCAACAAGACACTTAATTCCGTGTTATTATTACGAGTGACATTTAATAACGGGGTGTGACCATCATTACCCTTCGCATTGGTATCTGCACCTTTTTCAATCAATAAATGACTTAGTTCAGAGTTTTTATGATAAGTGGCCAATAATAGCGGGGTATCACCATTAATATCCTCCACATTAATATCCGCTCCTCTCTCGATTAACAGTACACTTAGTTCAGTATTGTTCTCTCCAATAGCCATTAATAGTGGGGTGCTACCATCATCATTCTTCTCGTCAATATCCGCTCCTCTCTCGATCAGTTCGATCAGCGCCTCCTTGTTCTCCTCTCGATAGCTCCTTAGCAAAGTCCACAGCTCACTCATAGCTACTGACTGACTGGTGAGTGTGTCACCACCTTGTTGTTCACTTTCTCCTCCTGGCGATGATTTTTCCATTCCATTCTCATTGGTTCCGATTTTGCACCCCTATAGGGATTAAGAACCTGAAGATTTATTCAAAATTAAGCATTGAAACGACATACAGAGTTACGTTACAGCGACAGACGCTATCATACACTCACACAAACAGCTACTCTCTTCTCAAGCACGATTTGGTATTCCCAGCTACGAATTCCATGCATCTCTTGCAAACATAACACGCGGCTGTACTCCCCTCATACCGCAGCCGTTATCTAGATGTAGCTGACGATGAGTCGCAGCAATCCCTCGTTTACCCACACATTGTCATACGTCGCATGCACATCCGCGGCCAGTAATGCCGCTCGTGTTGGCGACTGTATGTAGCCGCTCCCGGCTAGGACCACCATCAATGCCTTCCTGCGGTTCCAAGTAATCTGGCCACGGACGATGGGGTTGCTAGCCAATAATGGTTCGATGCGCACTCCATTGTCGACCAACAGGCGAACTACTGCGGTATTATTGTTACGAGTTGCCATTAGTAGTGAACTATCGCCATCCTTACTCTTCGCATCAATATACGCGCCTCTCTCGATCAGCAGGACACACAGTTCCGTATTATTATTATAAGCGGCGTGTAATAGCGGGGTGTCACCATTGTCATCCCTCACGTTAACATCTGCTCCTCTCTCCATCAGCACTAAACTTATTTCAGTATTGTTGTTACGAGTGGCAATTAACAGCGGAGTGTCATCATAATAATTCTTACCATGAATATCCGCTCCTTCCTCGACCAGCAACACGCTTAGCTCAGTGTTACTATTACGAATAGCCAATAATAGCGGCGTGTCGCCATTCTTACCGTTCACATGAATATTCGCTCCATGCTCGATCAACAATACGCTTAGGTCCGTGTTACTATGACGACTTGTATATAATAGCGGAGTGCCGCCGTAGATATCATGCACATTCGTCTCGGCTCCTCTTTCTATCAGCATAGTGCTCACCAGAGCATTATTTTCACGAGTTGCCCACAACAACGGGGTCTCACCATCATCATTCTTGGCGTTGACGTCGGCTCCTCTCTCGATCAAGACGACACTAAGTGCAGTGTTACCATTACGAGTGGCATTTAGCAAAGGGGTGTCGCCCACATTATTCTTCACGTTGATACTCGCTCCTCTCTCGATCAACAATGCACTCAGTTCAGTGCAACTGTTCTCACGAGTTGCCAGCAATAGCGGCGTAGATCCATCGTTACTCTTGACATTAATATTGGCTCCTTTCTTGATCAACAAGCGAACTAACGCGCTATTGTTATTACTGGTTGCCCATAGTAGCGGGATGTATCCGTTATTGTTCTTCGCATTGATATTCGCTCCTTTCTCGATCAAGAATACACTGACTTCAGTATTATTGTTATATGTTGCCCACAATAGCGGGGCCCACTCGTCATCACTCTTCGCATCGATATCTGCTCCCTTTTCCACCAACAATACGCTTAGCTCCGTATTACTATTACGGGTCGCATATAATAGCGGGGTATTACCATCCTTGCTCTTCACATGAATATCTGCTCCTTTCTCGATCAATAATAAACTTAGCTCCGTATTATTGTTATCAGCGGCAGTTAATAGAATGTTATAACCGTCCTTCGCGTTGATGTCGGCTCCTTTCTTGATCAACTTGACACTTACTTTCGTATTATTGCACCAAGTGGCATGTACCAGCGGGGTGTCGCCACTATCATTCTTCACATTAACCTCGGCTCCTTGATCGATCAATATGAGACTCAGTTCAGTATAATTATGACGAGTTGCCCATAATAGCGGGGTGTCGCCACTCAAATCCTGCGCGTTGATATCCGCTCCTTTCTCGATCAACAATAAGCTTAACTCAGTATTATTGTTATAAGTGGCCAATATCAGCGGGGTATCACCATATTCATCCATCACATTAACATCCGCTCCTTTCCCGATCAACAATAAATATAGTTCCGTATAATCATAACGAGTTGCCCATAATAGCGGGGTGTAATCATCGTTATTGTTGGCATTAATATCTGCTCCTTTTTCAATCAATAATACGCTTAGATCAGTATTATTAATATGAGTTGCCAATAATAATGGGGTGTTACCATCATTGTCCTTTATATCGATATTCGCTCCCTTTTCGATCAACATGGCGCTAATTTCGGTATTATAATCTCGAGTTGCCAATAATAATGGGGTATCACCATTATTATCAATCGCATTAATATCTGCTCCTTTCTCGATCAATAAAATACCTAGTTCGGGATCGCCCGCACGAATAGCCCAAAATAACGGGGTGTTACCATTCTTATCCTTCACATTAATATCCGCGCCTCTATCAATCAGTGATAAATATAGTTCGGTATTGTTCTCATGAATAGCCCATAATAGAGGGGTATCGCCATCATCATTCTTCTCGTCAATATCCACTACTCTCTCGATCAGCTTGACCAGCGCCTCCTTGTCCCCTACTTGGTAGCTGCTCAGCAAAGTCCACAGCTCACTCATAGCTACTGACTGACTGGTGAGTGCGTTACCACCTGTTGTTCACTAGTACCTCTTTCAGAGGTCTTTCTGTTCTGCTTTGAAATGCTTTCTTTCCGGGGATTACGGGGATTACTATCAGAGAAAATACACTTTTGTTAGCAGTAACTACATCTAATTAGATACAAACACGTAAAAAGACTCTGTTTTGCGTTCCTTTTCTTCGGTTGCGTCCATCATTCGCTGGAGTAGGATCGCCATTTACTTCGCTCTTCAGCAGAGTCCTTCAACTGTATCTACTGTGGTATCTGCGGCTTTCAATGGGTTCACACAACTCGCAATTACTCCTCCGACTCGGTGGTTCAGACAGCAGTGCGACCGGCGGCATGCAGTATCCAGAACATACAGATGGGCTTTGCGTGGCGCCAATATCGAGTCAAATCAGTCATTCATTTTCTTCATTACTTTACTTTCATGGTTCTGTGAGTCATTTAAATGAAGCTGACGATGAGTCGCAGCAATCCCTCGTTTCCCCACACATTGTCGTACTTTGCACGCACATCCGCGGCCAGTAATGCCGCTCGTGATGGAGACTGTATGTAGCCGCTCCCCGCTAGCACCACCATCAATGCCTTCCTGCGGTTCCAAGTAATCTGGCTACGGATGATTGGGTTGCTAGCTAATGACGGCGGAATATGCACTCCATTGTCGACCATAAGGCGAACTACTGCGGTATTGTTATAGCGAGTTGCCAATGATAGCGGGGTCTGGCCATTCTTACTCTTCGCATTGGTGTCCGCTCCTCTTCGAATCAACATGGTACTTAGTTCCGTATTATTCTTATAAGTGGCGTGTAATAGCGGGGTGTCGCCATCTCTATTCTTCGTATGGATATCAGCCCCTCCATTGATCAACAACGCGCTCAGTTCGGTATTATTTCTAAGCGTGGCGAGTAATAGTGCGGTGTCACCATCCTTATTCTTCGCATTGATATCGGCTCCTCTCTCGATCAACAACGCGCTCAGTTCGACATTATTCTTAAGCGTGGCACATAATAGCGCGGTGTCGCCATCTCTATTCTTCGCATTGATATCGGCTCCTCTC
>JACCDO011872867.1_pt1 | contig 15576 bp, 15 predicted proteins | sample 7446101 | NCBI WGS metagenome assembly JACCDO01 (sample SAMN15323440, study PRJNA562643) | freshwater metagenome | isolation source: river surface water | place: USA:Blue River Watershed | collected 2017-08-16
CTTGGCATGTCAAAAGCACATCTAAAGCGCAAGAAGGTTTGTATACCTATGATGCTGTGCAAAGACTCTATGATAGCCGTTTTAATGATAAAAATGTATCTGATTTAAGGCAATATATTAAATACGGGGCACTAGGCAAAGCTTTTCTCAATGAAGAAGCAAGTGTGGTATTAATCGATGAAATCGATAAAGCTGATATTGATTTCCCCAATGATCTCTTACATGAACTCGATGCGATGACCATGACCATCTATGAAACAGGTGATACTTATCAAGCCAAACATCGACCTTTGGTGATCATTACAAGCAATAATGAAAAAGAACTACCAGATGCTTTTTTGAGACGTTGTATTTTCCATTTTATTGCATTTCCCAATCAAGAGCAGATGATGAAAATTGTGAAAGTACATCATCCTCATATTCAAGAAGAACTATTACAACAAGTCATTCAACAATTTTATGCATTACGGGGTTTATCTCAGATTCGCAAAGCCCCTTCTACAAGCGAACTGATCGATTGGATTGCGATGCTCATTAAAGCTGGGATTGACCTTCAAACCCTTAAAACACGATTGCCTTTTTTGGGGGCTTTATTTAAGAAAGAACAAGATATTCGGGCTGTAGAAATTCTATTTAAGAAGAGAATGTAAGATGTTATTATTGGATTTTTTTTATCTTTTAAGACACGCTGGTATCTCGATTAGTGCAAGTGAATGGTTGGATTTTCTAAAAGCATGGTCTTTGAATATTGCACAATGCGAACTCTCCCAACTCTATATGATTTTGAGATGCACTTTGATCAAAAAAGAATCCCAATATGATTTATTTGATCAATGCTTTGCAAGCTTCTTTCAAGATTTAAACCAATCTTCCCTTGATCAATTAAAACAAGAACTAGATGAATGGCTCAAAAACCCCATCACACCCATAGATTTATCTTCACTTGAAGAGATGAAAATCAATGATCTGGATGATCTCAAGAAGAAATTTGAACAAAGATTAAAAGAACAAAAAGAAAGACATGATGGGGGAAACCATTGGATCGGCACTGGTGGGAAAAGCGCTTTTGGCCATAGTGGAAAAAACAGTAATGGGATTAGGATAGGTGGAGAAAGTAAAAATAGATCCGCTGTGAAAGTCGCTGAACAAAGGCGTTTTGTAGAATATAGACATGATCTCAAATTGGATATCAGACAAATCTCATCTGTGTTAAGAAGACTACGTATTTTATCAAGAACAGCCAATGAATGGGTCCTTGATATCGATCAAACCATTAAACAAACAGCCAAAAATGATGGGGAATTAGAAGTGATTCTCCAAAAACCCAAAGAGAGCCAATTACATCTTCTTTTGTTGATGGATATCGGTGGTACCATGGATCCCTTTAGCCAACTTGTAGAACAATTGTTTAGTGCTGCTCATCAAGCAACCCATTTCAAATCTTTTCAAGCCTATTATTTCCATAATTGTATCTATGATGCTGTGTATGAAGATGCTGATTTTACCAAACCCATTTCTTATGATGCACTACTCCTAGGTCAAGAAAGCCATACCCGCATGGTCATTGTCGGTGATGCTTGTATGAATCCTTATGAACTTTGGAGTAATGTAGGTAGGATTTCAAGTTGGGAAGCTTTGAGTAAAAGCGGTAAAGAATGGCTACTCGGATTGAAAGAACGATTTCCCAAATCAATTTGGTTAAATCCCTTGGATCAAAGAGAATGGGCACATCTCACAATCAAAGAAATTTCTCAAATCTTTCAGATGTTTCCCTTAACCATAGAAGGACTAGAGAAAGGGATTCAATCTCTTCAAAAATCCTAGATCTTAGTCTTCTTCTTCCCAGCATCTATCTGATTCGCATCTATACTCCATTCATCCTCATCCTGGGTAGAAATTTTTAATGGAATATTCTCTTTAGGCTTACTGCTTCTCGCTCTAGGTTTGGGCGCTACATTTTCACTCAGCCATGACATTTGAAAGTGCTGAATCGCAATTCTAATCATCTGTGCCCTACTTACTGCTAAACCCAAAACCTGAGATTGATCATATAAAGCATTGAGTAAAGCCCAAAGTTCTGGTGTTAATGCCACATTTAATTTTTTACTCACAGCTTGAGCTTCTTCTAAAATACTCTTTTGGTCTGTTTTTACTTCTAATTCATCAATCAATACCGATTGTGCATCATTGACCAAAGATGGATCATTAAAGATGTTTGACCTCGAAAATAAAGACCTTTGCTGATCTTGTTGATCTGGGGCTTCATTCCAAAAATCATCTAATGGTTTTTGATTGTCTTGATCTCTAGACATCTGATTTCTCTCAAAATTTAATCATTTACAATACTTGAACTTACAATATCAATTAAGGGAATATGAGTATAAAATCAAACAATTATTAGAAAATCTCTGATTTAAGGATATTTAAATCAAAAGCCCTATTAGAATGGCATATTAGGCTCTTCACCATCTCCACCTTGATTGTTACCACCACCCCAATTTTGATTTGGATCATTTGCATTCCAAGAACTTTGTCCCCATGCTGGTTGACTTTGCTTAGATTGTTGTTGATTACCACCTTGATTCCAACCGCCTTGATTGCCCCCACCTTGATTACCGCCTTGATTCCAACCACCTTGATTGCCTCCACCTTGATTACCACCTTGATTCCAACCACCTTGATTACCACCACCTTGATCATCACTTCTAGAATCTAAAAAGGTCACTGTATCAGCAACAATTCTCACAGACATCTTAGTTGTACCAGTGGTTTTATCTTCATAATTAGAAACTTCAAGTCGGCCTTCTACAAATACTTTGCTGCCTTTATGTAGATACTTATTGCAAGATTCTGCTTTAGTGCCCCAAATTTCAATATTATGCCATTGTGTTTTGGATTGTAATTGACCATCTTTGTCAGTCCATCTTTCAGATGTGGCTATACTAAAATTGGAAACAGCTTTACCATTAACAGTATTGGATTTAGGATCAGCTCCTAGATTACCAATTAATAAAACTTTATTAAGAGATGACATTTAAATACTCCTTTTGAGTAGGATTGTTAGCTTGAAATCATGATTGCTGTATGCTAAATCAATTGTTATACTTTTTACTTTTAGCATAAAACTGAATGATTTTCATTAAAAATCGGATGATTTGCTAAATTGCGCTTATTGTAAACACATACCTCTGCAAATTCTTGCACAAATATTAAAAAAAATGACACTACCCAAAAAAGCCTTTCCCAACCCCAATGTGATCTTCCCCTTAGATATCCCTTTTGAATCTTTGGACAGAGATGCGCTCAATACCATCGATCGATTGGATCGAAGAGGTTATCTATCTTTTTTTGTGGGTGGGTGCATCCGAGATTTATTATTAGATCAAATCCCTAAAGATTTTGATGTTGTGACTTTGGCACGCCCCAAAGAAATCAAAAATTTATTTAGAAACTCAAGATTAATCGGCAAACGCTTTCAACTCGCTCATTTGGTTTACCCCAATAAGAAAATCATTGAAGTTGCTACTTTTAGAAAACAACCCAGTGCCAAAAGAGCGTTAAGCGGTGAATTAATCATCGACGATAATGAATTTGGTACACCCCAAACAGATGCCAATCGTAGGGATTTTACGATTAATGCACTATTATATGATCCTGTACGACATCTCTTAATCGATGAAATGAATGGGTTAAAGGATTTAAAAGATAAACTGATTCGATGTATAGGTGAACCCGTATCTAGAATGAGGGAAGATCCTATTCGTATGCTACGCGCCATTCGATTGGCTGCCCGATTGGGATTTGAAATTGAAGAACAGTTGGCAAATGCGATCTCATCTGAAAGATTTGAGTTACTGAAGTCTGCTCATCCACGATTTGAACAAGAACTCTCTAGAACACTACAATCTAAACAAAGCAAAAGAGCATTTGAATTACTCGATCGTTTCGGGATTTTATCACTATTGATCCCAGAGATACAAGCCTATTGGCATCAAGATCAAGAACAAAATCTAGATGTGCAAACCACTGTGCAGAGCGCCAAACAAAAAACCCTAGCCATGCTCAATGCCCTTGATCTCTTTCCTCATGCAGACTTGGATCAAGCGATTGCTTTTGCTGCTTTATTTTGGCCTTTATTTCAAGAGATTACCCAAGGTTGCCCAACACATCTTAAACTCAATGAAGATTTTTGTATGAGATTGCTTGCGCCTTTTACTGTGAGAATTGGATTATCTTTGAGAACACTCGTTCAAATCAGCAAAATCTTTGCGATGAACCTACAGTTTGATTGTATCATCCCGCATCAATTCAAAGGCTATGCCTATGATTTATCTCTACAATTCCTAGAGATCAGATGTCTTGCTGAATCTATTTCTAGTTCTGTTTTAGAAAATGCGAGATTAAATTCAACCAAACCCAAAAAAACAACCAAAAAAAGCCCAGCTAAAAAATCAATCAAAGAAAAAAGAAAATGAAACTCTCCCACAGTTTGGCGCAATCTTTAAACCAAAGACAAAGAAAGATTCTCGATAGACCTAAACGAGCTGCTGTATTGGTGCCTTTAATTGAGGATGATTTGGAACCTAGATTACTCCTAACCCGGAGAGCTGAACACCTAAGTAACCATAAAGGGGAAGTCGCATTTCCTGGTGGTTTTTTTGAAGATGATGATGGTGCTTTAGAGAATACTGCCCTACGTGAAGCTTTTGAAGAAATCTCTTTACCTAGAGAATCTGTGAAGATTATTGGCATACATGATGATCTCTTTCCGGCCAGCGCCATCACAGCAGTCACCCCAGTTGTTGGTGTTATTCATGCCTTGCCAAATCTTCGCCCAAACCCCAATGAAGTCGCCAAAATTTTCACCATTCCCATTTCAGAACTCTTGAAAGCAGATCGCTGGGAGATGAAATGGAAAGAGTGGAATCATCATACTTGGCCAGTGTACTATTTCCATCATCAAGGTGAAATGCTATGGGGGATGAGTGCTTATATCACCCTACTTACCTTGTTTTATAGCGAATTTGGTGCCCCCATCGAAATCATACAATTAACCACAAAATGAGTATCAAGGCATGAATATGAAAATGATATTTCTCTATACTTTGGTTCTTTATTTCACTTTATCCTCTTGTTTTGCACAAAATCCCCCCCCAACCTTGGCAAATACTCCAGAATTAGAAAATCTAGAACTCAAAGAAGCAATCAGTGCCAATCAAATCTTTTTAAAACTCCCGATTTCTCAAGCCACACTTGAAGAATGGGAGAATCAAAAAGAGAAAAAACAAAGCAATTCCTTCCAAGAGATTTTAAGTGCATTTAAAAAACAAAAACTCTCTTTGGGTGAATGGATCTTATTATATGACCATCCCATGATCAATGCTGAAGATCAGGAATTGATTTTGGGGTTATTCTTGGAAAGAATAGATCCTACTCAAAGCCAAATGGTCATGGAAAACTTAGAATCAGTTTTGCTTTGGATCATTGCTCTTGAACATTATTTGCACGCTGAGCATTTTTCTTTGGCACACAAACAAGAATGGCTCTTTAGCCGTAGAACATCTATCATTTATCTCTTTGATTTGATCAGACAAAATACCTTGTTTTTTGGGGTCAAACCCATTGCACAACATCTGATATCTACAGTGGAAAATAGTCAAAATTTCTTCCCAGGCGCACAATGGCTCAAAGCAGGAGATAAATCCTATAGTATCAATGTTTTGCTGATGCCAAATGCCCTTAAAGCCATGCTTAAACTCTATCTATCAAGTCAATGGCAAGGTGAATTTAAAATCGATACAGAACAAGTAGGGCGATTAAAGAATTCGCTGACTGCATTTACTGATCGGGCGCATCAGTTTTTTGAACTAAAACTCAATTATCTCAATAGCAGAAACAAAGTCAGAAAAGCAGCAGCATGTTGGAATTTTGATTACAAATACAGTGCCAGCGAAATCAATGAGGATATCGCATTTTATGCCTTAGCATTAAGACCCAAAGCTGCGTATTTTGAACAAGTCAATATCTTACATCCTATGCCATTGATGCAATTGAAATTCGGAGATATCGAAGAGATCTATGCAAAACATGCTTTTTTAAAGGATCATATTTTATTGATCACCAAGCTATTCCCAGCGGGACTACTCACTGCAAGTGGTGTCTTAAGTTCTTCTCCTACCTATGATGATCAAAATACATTATTTTATCATGGTTGTGAGAATATCGATCCCAAAGCATTATTGGAACTCGAAAATAGCTTACAATCCCCACCTTATCTATCATTCTCTTCTCACCTATCCCCTTATTTCAATCATGTGGATCTTTGGTATGAACTTTGGATGATGGAAGGGATTTTGCCATTTAAAGAACGCTATCAAAAGAGCAGTATTTATGTGAAACTTCAAGATACTTTTATCTATGAAGATCTACTCTTCTTCCTACATCACTCTATTCAATATCAACGATTCTTACATGCACCTTATTCTGTGTCACTCAGACCCATCAATGGTTGGGCACTTGAAGATCAACCCTCTCAACCCCAATGGATTGTACCCAAACTCAATTACTTCAATGATTTGCGCATTGAGAAACAAAAAGCTTTACCTATTTTTTACTTGAAGTGGAAGAAGCAAATAAGAAATCAATCCCCAAAATAAAGCCAATAATAATGTAGTCCACTGCCCAAAAATCGCACTCAATACAGCTGTTTGTTGGGAGACACCGAGATACACAAATGCACTGACCCAGCCGATTTCATGGGTACCGATATTACCAATGGTAGGCACTGGCATTAAGTTACTAAAATGAGCGATAGAACCCCCAATCAATATTTGATGGATGCTTAAATCAATACCACAACATAACAAGATACTGTCAAAGAGATAATACTGACTGATTAAGATCATAAAAGTCATTGAGATCAATAGATACCAATCTTTGGGCGATAAATCGGAAATCGATAATATGGCTGTTTTGATTTTTTTGATGATCGCGATTTTGATGGGGATATGAGCTAGGAGATACACCATAGTCATCAATATTTTTTTGAGAAATATCAATAATAAAGCAAGACATACAAAGATCCCAAATAATTGATAGCGTTGAGATGTAGATATGCTGAATTGTTCATGGAATATCGAATATAATAAGAAAAAAACCAAGAAAATAAATTCACATAATCTCAATAAAAATAAACGATAAAACCCTTGGGCATAATCGATTTGCGCATAACGATGTAGGGTTATAGGTAAAGCTGCTTCACCTAATCTCAATGGCGTCACCCTAAGCAAAGCATTTTGAATCCCAACAGCTTGAAAAGAAAGCATTAAAAAACGCCATCGATCTTGTTGTTGATTTTGAGATGAATAGAGCAAATAAACCCTTAAACTTCTAAAACCCCAAACCAGCAAAGAATAAAAAATCAATCTTGGTACATAATCACCATTGATTTGTTCAATAGTCATCTCTTGGACATTGAATTGAGTTTGATGAAAGATCAAATAAACCAATGCCATCGAACAAAAAAAAGTAAATATGATTTTAAGGATTAAATGATTATTTTTCATTTCTAAAATAGCCAGTATTCTCTATTTTCTTCCGAATATAATAAGGTGTTTTCCCTTGAGATTCATGATAAGTTCTACTTAACATATCCCCCAAAAATCCCATAGAAACCAGTTGTACACCGATCATAATAAGCAAAATCCCTAACAAAAGCAAAGGACGATCAGAGAGATTAATGCCATAGATCATTTTACTTAATGTGAGATAAGAACAAATCAGTAAACCCAAGAATCCACTGATCAGTCCGCTTAAACCAAAGATTCTCATGGGTTTGACTTGATAAGATAGAATAAAATAAATCACAAGCAAATCTAAAATCACTTTGACTGTACGACTGATCCCATATTTGGATTGTCCAAATTGTCTCGCACGATGATTCACTTTCACCTCTTTAATTCTGGCTCCTGCAACACTGGCCATGGCTGGAATAAATCGATGCATATCTCCATAGAGTTTTAAATTCTTGGCTAAATCTTTTCTCAGTAATTTTAAACTACATCCATTATCATGGATTTTGACCCCAGTGACTTTGGCAATCAAATAATTCGCAATCACAGATGGTAATTTGCGATTCACAAAAGTATCTTGACGATTAAAGCGCCACCCCACCACCATATCGGCATCTTCTTGATGCAAAGTATCAATCATCATGCCTATATCTGCAGGATCATTTTGCATATCAGCATCCATAAATGCCACAAGTTCACCCCGAGCCAAATCCAAGCCAGCTTGCATTGCAGCTGTTTGTCCAAAATTCCTTCTAAATTGAACCACCACCAAAGCTGTATCTGTTTTTGCCATTTCAGCCAATATCTTAAAACTTTGATCGCTAGAACCATCATCTACACAAATGATTTCATAGCTTAGATTGAGCTTTTGTAGTGCTTGATGAATTTCTTTAATCAAGTGAGGAATACTTTCTTCTTCTTGATAGATCGGTAAAATCAATGAAAGTCCTATGGTTTGTTCTAAAAGCTCGTTTGACATCATTAGCCTTTCTATATAGACGATAATCCCTTGAATTTTCACATTCTCTACCTTAATATTTCAATTCAATCAAACCTTTTTATACAGAGATGAATCTTTACTCTTATTCATTTCATTACATATACAATACGATTCGAGGTGATATGAGCATATTTGATGCAAATCCCCATAAAGAAGAGACTCAATACCCATTATATGAAAAATTATATCTCATTCTTGCTTCTTGCTTTGCTGTTTTTTTAGTGCTTACCAATGTGTTAGGGATTAAATTATTTAGAGCCCCACATGATCCAGATTTTGCGCTTACTGTGGGGATTATTACTTATCCTTTTACTTTTTTAATCACAGATATCGTTTCTGAAATCTATGGAAAACAACGCGCAAACTACATGGTGTATATCGGGTTTTTTATGAGTTTACTGATGCTTGCTTTAACGCAATTTGCGATGTACTTAGACCCACACCCCTTTTGGGTTCCCCTCAAAAACCCTTACTATCCTAGCCATACAGCATATCAAACAGCCTATGAATCAGTATTTGCCCTCAATGGTATACTCTTATTTGCATCCATGCTTGCATATATGATTGCACAACTTGTAGATGTTTGGTTATACCACTTTTGGAAAGATTTTACCCAAGGCAAACATCTTTGGTTGAGAAACAATGGTTCTACTTTGATCTCTCAATTGGTCGATACAGCCATTGTGGGTTCTATTTTTTTCTATGGTGGCATGGGCATGAGTTGGGGCAATGGTTTGACTTTGATGATCACGATTTATTTGTATAAAGCTGTTCTTGCTTTACTCGATACACCCTTGATGTACTTGTCGATTTGGGGCATAAAAAAATTATTAACAAAACATGGAGCACATGAATGAATGCAAGAAAAACAGCTTTGGTGACTGGTGCTGGCGCTAGGGTAGGCAAAGCAATCGCCATAGAACTGGCAAATGCTGGTTTTGAAGTCGCCATCCATTATCATCATTCAAAAGAAGGCGCACTCGATACGCTAGATCAATGCCAAGGCAAAGGGTTTATCGTACAAGCAGATCTCAATCAAATCGCTGAAATCGAAGCAATGGTACACACCATCAAGCAAACATGGGATCATCTCGATGTTTTGGTGAATAATGCTTCTCTTTTTGAACCTGTTCCCTTTGAACAAATCTCATTGGCGCAATGGGATCAAATGATGAATCTACATCTCAAAGCACCATTTTTGATCTCTCAACAACTCTTGACTCTTTTGAAATCAAGCTATGATTCATCTACAAAATCAAGCGCTTTGGTCGTCAATATGTGTGATATCGGTGCAGAAAGGCCTTTGGCTGGATATGCCCATTATTCTGTGTCTAAAGCGGGTCTACTGATGCTAGTCAAAGCAATGGCAGTAGAACTTGCGCCCATGGTGAGAAGCATGGGAATTAGTCCTGGTCAAGTGATTTGGCCTGAAAATTATTCTGAAGACTTGAGAAAGCAACTCAAACAACGCATTCCCATGAAAGATGTAGGCACACCAGAAGATGTGGCTAGATTGATTCGATTTATTGCATTGGAAGGTAGATATTTAAATGGTGAGATTATCGCTGTTGATGGAGGTTTGCAATGTCGTTATTGAGTTTTCATTTGGATACACGTTGGGATTGGATTCATTTAAGTGAACAGAAATTACATTGTATCGTTGGGATTTTGGATCGTGAAAGAGTTGAAACTCAGGATTTGATTGTAGAGATTGCAGTGGCGATTGATCGAGAGGGTTTTGAAGACTGTGCATTTCATGGCAATCTAGATGCTTCTGTGAATTATGCAGTGATTTATGATTTAATCAATTTCTTAGGTCTGGCTGGTAGATTTAGGCTGATCGAATCATTTGCTTGTATCTTGCTTAAATTGGTTTTATCCGATGATTGGGTCAATCAAAGACAAATCTTGGCGGGTTATTGCCGATTTAAAAAACCCGATATCTTGCCTATGGCAACACCGGGGGTATCGATTTATAGAGATCAAAGTTGGGCAAATCAAAACAGAAGTAAAATACAACTCAGTGAAGGAATATTATTTGAATTGATCGCTGATCTAGATGAATGTTTGATTTCTAAACTATCGATTGAAAGCAATAGAGTTTGGGAAAAATCTACAGAAGAGATCAAGGTATTAAGCGGTAGATTTGAAGATCAAGGTAATCGATTGATTTGTATTGAAAAGGGCATATTGCTTTGTATTAAACAAAAATAAAAAATTATGGATCTAAGGTTTGAGTATTGGATACCTTATGATCTTCTTCATTTGCTTCTAGTGTTGCTGGTGATAAACTCAATAATGACATCAAAACAAAAGCAACCATAAATGCGATTGTCACTGTCCCCCAATATTGACTTCTCCATGCATTTAAATAATCGCTATTTTTGGGCATGGTATATTGAAAAGACATATCCAATAAGCCCATTTCTTTAGCTTCTTGTTCTTCTGCCAAACAAATATCCAAAAGTTTAATCGCTCTGACAGCATCTACACCGACTTCTTTGGCATAAATCCTAATAAAACCTCTGACATATACCAATGCTGGCAATGCATTCCAATCATTATCCTCAAGTGCTTGTATATTATGCACTGTAAGACGAGATTTTTTAGCAAGCTGTTCTTGAGTGATACCAGCTCTTAATCTCGCCATTCTTAACAACTCACCGGGTAGGCAAGCTTCACTACTTTGTTCATTCTGTTGGTTCATCTTCATATCCATTCGACAACAGGGAAAGTTTCTTATCGCATTTGACCCCTAGGGGGCTCTCAACAGCAAGGGATGAACACTTCAAAAAAGCTTTTTTCGAGAGGTCATATTGCTTTAGCTTCAAAAAAATCTGCCCAATGTGGTGGTAGGGTTCAGCGTACTTGGGACAGCGGTCGATCGCTTGTTTCAGATATCTGACGGCTGACTCAAGTTCACCTAATTCAATCAGTGTCAACCCCATATTATTATGGGGAGGGCACAAGGAAGGAGATAGTTGTATGGCACTGAGGAGATGCTGTTTTGCTTTAGCATATTCCTTTTTTTTGTAGTATGCCCAACCTAGATTATTATGGCTTAATCCAGGAGAGGGGTATAACACATTTTGTGACAAAGATTCAAATAATGGTATCGCTAAATCCCACTGTTCTAAGGTCAAATACATCGTTCCCAGATTATTTTGAGCCTCATAGAAATCTTTGTTTAGCTCGATTGCCCTTTTGTAATGTTTAATCGCATCTAGAGTCCTATTTCTCCCGCTAAAGATCAATGCTGCCAAAAAATGCGTTTGAGGATCATCTTCTACCGCTTGAAGGCTTAGTAGTATTTCCTGCAAAGCGACTTCCCCATTTTGACTCTCTATATACGAACCATAAGCGAGATCATAATGGTATTTGGCGGCATCCACCATTGCTTTTGAATGCTTATTCACAAAGGAACCGCAGCTTGATAACACAAGTGCTAAAATCAAAAGCTTAGTCAAAAAACAAAACTTTAAATTCATGAGTTGCAAACTATCCAAGTATGACAATTTTGTCAATACCTTCAAGCCATCTATATCAGATTCTTTATTTTTTTTAATTAATTTGTATAAGTAAATCCTTGAATTATATATATTTTTAAGTAATTTATTGAGACCAAATATATGAAAAGAGATCATATTCACCCTTTGTTATTCGGATAAAGGTTTATCCACTTTGTTTTTAATCAGTCTAAAGCCAATAGAACTATCAATATGATCGATATTTCTTTCTTTTTCCAATGATAATTGAAGTGCTGGGGCATCAGTATAATATCCACCCCCTAAGGTCAATGCTTTTTTTGATGTATTTTGTATAGGTGTATTGAGAATCCATTCCCAAGTATTACCGATTAAATCGCATATCCCCAGATGATTACCTTTTGTGATGCTACAAGTCTCTAAGGGCATTTGATCTTTTTGACAAGCTGGGCCTTTTTCATAGATGACAGCATATTCACAACTGATTTCATTACCCCAAGGGAAAGAGAAGTTTTGATTTTGATGTTTGATTAATTGTAACCATTCATCTTTAGTGGGCAATCTGCTTTGCGCAAATTGTGCGAAATCTAGGGCATCTTGATAGTGTATACAATTGATGGGTCTTTGTTCCCAATCATCTGCTTCATCAGTCCAAGTGCATTTTCCTTTTTCACTTTGACGCTGAGGGATTTCGCATTTTTGTTCTTTGACACACATTCGATATTGCCCCACAGTAATCTCTGTTTTGGAGAGCATTTGATGGGGTATGATCGCATGAATATCGATCCATTCGATTTGGTTCTTGGGGGGGGGAGAAATGAGTAGGTGATTGATTTGGGTATGGTATACCATATAGATCAAACTGCTAGATAAGGCTAAGATCAATAAAAACATCAAAATATGGAATTTTAATCTACTGGGTTTTTCTATTTCAAAACCTAAAATCATGCCTTCAGGTGTGGTATTCAATTTGGGATTGATGCCACCTTTCTTTTCAGAAATCTCAAGTTCTTGATGAATGAGTAAGAGAGAAGAATCTTGAGGGGGTGGGATATCTTCTTGAATGATAGGTTTATAGGTGGGTTTTTGATTTTTACTTTCATAGGGGGATTCTTGGGGGAGAACTTGATTGGATATGGGTAAATCCGAGAAAAATACAGCTGTAGGACCAACAGAAGGGATGGATATTTTTTCTTTGGGGATGGCTTTGAGAGAAACTGGGGTATCTAAGTGATTGATCTTGATTTGGGGGATGGTAAGTGTGGTGGGTTTTGGGGGATCCAAAGGGCGATCAAAAAGATGAAGATGTAGATCTTCTAAAAAAGCATAGGCATTTGCATATCTTTGTTTGGGGTTTTGGGCGCTTGCTTTTAAGAATACAGTCTCTAAGCCCATGCTTGTTGCTTGAATCACTTGTCTGAGTGGGGGGATTTGATTTTCTATATGCAGTAACATCATTTGTACTGATGTTTTGGGTGGAGATTGGGGGGAAATCAAAGGATGTCTCCCCATAATCCATTGGAAGAAAATCACGCAAAGTGCGTATACATCAGATGCTTCTGTGGGTTGTTCGCCTTGGCATACTTCTGGTGCCATATAGGCTGGAGATGCGAATAATCTAGAAGGTTGCTGGGCAGTGGCTTGATTTTTTTGTATGGATTTTTGTTGTCCAGAGATTTGATTGAGGATTTTAGCGATCCCAAAATCTAGGACTTTAATCTCATTTTGATTAGTCAGAAAGAGATTTGCGGGTTTAATATCTCTGTGGATGATTTTTTTGGTATGGGCATAAGCGACAGCTGAAACAGATTCATAGATCCAACCTAGGGCTTGATCTAGGGGGATTTTTTTCTTATCAAAATAAGAATGTGCAAAAGACTTTCCATCCAAAAACTCTAATTCCATCCATAGAAACTCAGATGCTTTTCGTAGTCCATGAAATTTAACGATATTGGGGTGATTTAAGCCTTCTAATATTCTGGCTTCTTGGGTAAAACAATCAAATAAATCTTCTTGTTCGCTAAACTCGGGTTTAATCATTTTTAGCGCTCGGATGATTTTTGGATCTATCACATTTTCAGCACGAAACACATATGCCATACCACCTTCACCTATACAATGTGTGATTCGATATCCATTGAGTTCTGTACCGATAAGATCTTGCTTTAAATCCATTACTGAACCTGCTTTATCTAAGATTTTATTTCTTTTTGGGGTGATTCGCTTTCCATTGCTGATAAGCTGGTAAGTAATCTGAAAGTAGTTTTTCTGTAGGGATACTTAATACTTGGGCCATTTGTTTTAAAAAGCCTTTTACATAAACTTCAGCTGGGAGTTCAGCAAAATCTTCTTGTTCAATCGCAATGAGATAAGGCAATTGTATTTTGGTTCTCTCCGAAATTTCTTCTAAACTCACATGCTGGAAATCCCTAAGGCTTGAAAGCGCTTGTCCATTTAAGACTCGATCCATCACAAATTCTTCAGCGACATCTGGTGGTACCAAAGGTCTCATTCTGGAAGTAAATGCATTTTTGGTTAATCTTTGAGATCTAGGGGGTTCTCCATCGGGATAATGTTTGCTATCATATTCTTGTTTTTTGGTAGGATCTAAGAGTGTTTCATAGACCAATCTTAAATCTTCTAAGAGTTCTTTGGCTTCATTTCTCTCATATAAACCATATACAACCATCGCATCAGGATTAAATCGCAATTGTAATCCCTTATAGCTCTTTCTAATCTCTTCTTCTGTCGTAAAAGGTTCCACTTCCAAAAATTCATATAGATTTGTTTTAGAAATATCGATTGTCATACTCTTACCTCTTTTTCATCCAAAATCAATCGTCTGGCAATGCGTTCAATATCACTGCTAATCGTAGCCCCTGGGTATTCAGTCATCAATGCTTTTCTTTGCATCAATGCTTTCCAAGCCATTTCATCATTTTCAATGGAACCAATTGCCACAGGATTAATGCTTAATTTTCTCTTGAGTGCAGCACACATCTCAATCCCCAAATCCTTATCTGCTCGGGTTCTACATCGATTGACCAAGATTTTGGGGCTAAATGTTTTAATTCTGTATTCTATGGTGCTAGAAGCAACATGATTCACGCCTTTAAGTGCGCTTACTAGATCCATAGGAGATTGTAATTGCCCCATTTGATCAGCACTTAATAATGCCCGAGAAACCACAGCAGCATCATCTTCACCATGTAGTAGTTTTCGATATAAAGCTGTTTGTATAAATTGATAAGCGCGTTCGATGGAACAAGGATCAGGATGTACCATCACAATCCCATAATCCGCATCTAAAAATTCGCTAATGGTCAATGGATCAGAGAGTGCCCCCATATCCATCACCAAAATATCGCTTTTTTGAGCTAAACTAAATGCCAAAGTCTTTGATCTGATTTCTTCTGTTAAAGCGTGTGTCAATGGTGCTTGCACTTTGCACAGAGACATCTGGTAACCACTAATAGGAATCAAGTAAGGGGTCACTTCTGATCTTAGAATTGCCCCAGCC
>JACCDO011533824.1_pt1 | contig 15575 bp, 15 predicted proteins | sample 7446101 | NCBI WGS metagenome assembly JACCDO01 (sample SAMN15323440, study PRJNA562643) | freshwater metagenome | isolation source: river surface water | place: USA:Blue River Watershed | collected 2017-08-16
ACTAATTACCCTAACCCTTCGCGTCAGCCCCCAAAATTTCCACTCCCATCTTAAGATAATCAAATTGCCCAAAGAAATTATGATGCATGTCTGCGCAGATAGCACCTCGGACTGGAAATATATCGAACTCACAATTGCCGTAGTAAATATTGATGCGCGAATGAGATCTTGAAGCGAGGGCAACCGGCTTTCACCAATATTCCAAAAAAAACGGCTTGACTCATTTACGCAGGCCTCAGTAGTTAACAACAAACAAAACGATGAAGCCAACAATAATGGCAAGTCAAACCAACTTGAAGCAAAAAAAGCTATCGGAATGGAAAGCGCAGTAGATACTACAATCTGGTTTGCTAAAAAGCCGCTAAATAAAATTTTTTTTTGTCTTGCACTCTTGGATAATATAAACTTTCGAGAAAATGGCACCGCAAGCTCTAAAGAAGAATCTCCTACAGCAAATGTAAAATAGCTAATAAAAATGTAATATTTTCCCATTGTCTCAACATTTGATAGCGTCAAAGCCACAATTGGGCAAAGAAAACGAATACCAAGTGCAGAAAAACGAAAAATAAACCCTTGCATGTAGATTAAGCCAACTCCAAATTAGAAAGAAACGATTTTGAGTTTTTATTCCACTCACTCCAGTCAGGGGGGAACCCCATGTCAACCATCATATCCATCTGCCCCTTTAGGGCGGATGGATCTGAAGCGGAGGTCAATACCATACTTGCTAACTCCATGGGGCTATTTGCAGTAGGAAGATATTTTAGAAAATAATTTAATACGTGATCGCTAATATCTAGGCGCTCAAAAAAATTAATTTCGTGCAAAGATTTTCGATCGTTCCTAGGGACGAAATATTGGATAATTGGCATGCCGTATATTGCAGCCTCAAATGTAAAAGAAGTTGCAATACTTAGGAAACAGTCACATTGAGACATATATGCGATACGCTCTATATTCGAACCAAACCGAATGATCTCACGGCCATCCCCATAACGATCTAACGAGGATCCCTCAATATCAATTATTTTGACATTCGATTGCTGCAAAAGTGATCTGTAGACTGAAAAAGGAATAATTGGATATGGACGAAATAAGATTTGTATTTTGGGATTAATCGCACTCAAAGCCTCTGCAATTCCAGCTATAACTTTTACCTCATATTGAGCCATTAATTCATCGCAAAAAGCTGCCGCATAACCAACCATCAATTGATTGGGTCTTTTATTTTTCTCATACTTTGAGTTACTTACAGCGCTTGAAAAATTGTAAAAAGATCTTGGGCCCCATGAGTGATGAGCGCCGATCTTAACTTGATGAAGTTGTTGCACGTCATGCCACATGCTTTCACTCCAAGTTAAATAACCGCTAGCGTCTCTAGAAAATTGGGTGTAGTAAGGATTGTCCCATGACTTAATGCTAGCGATAGTGGGAATATTATTATCCCGAGCAGCTAGAATAAAATGAGTAAATGCAGTTATGCGAAGTATAAGCGCATCATGAACAATAATCCGCTTATATCGACCATTTGATCGGAGTCTGTTGGAGGAAAAAATTCTAGTGAATTGAAACAGAGAAAAATAGAGAGCCTCATAATTTGGGAGCGCTCTATTAAGAAAGTTAGAGTACTTAAATTTCCATAAGAAATTCACTAAACTGCGTATCAATTTATTGCCCGTATATATATTGCGCAACGGAAAGTTTCTATCTGTTAGGCTGCTTGAGGGACGACACAACAGATAGCATATCTTTGTCCACAAAAAATATGACTTAACTATAAATTTCGATTGCCTAGGAAGTTTAAGGCTCTTAATCCTCCCGCCTATATTGTTGCTCGGTATATTTCCACGAGTCACTACAACAACGCGCCCAATCAAACTAAGATAATCAATTTCATTTCGCTCCTTAGGATTAACAGGATCTTCAGTAAGATAATAAAAAAGGAAAGTCATTGCAATTAAAATTTTCCAACTATCATTAGTTTGACCATCCATCATCGACAATAATATTTTGCCCATTAATATATCGAGACTGGTCGCTCAAAAGAAATAATAATGGTCCTGCAATATCAGAGGGATTAAGCATACCTTTTGACTGCGAATAGGCTGAATATTTTTCTATAAATGACTCGGGCTGATAATCAAAAATTCCACCTGGACTCAAACAGTTAAACCTAATTCCACTGCCTTGAAAATATTTAAGCATATAGGTGTTGAGGTGAACTAAAGCCGACTTAATGGCGGCATACTCAACCGGCATAGTCATAGAAGTATTTGCATAGATATCAAATCGAGGTGCGATTACTCCATATATAGAGGAAACGGTAATTATATTGCCATGCCCTCTTTCTTTAAAGTAAAGTGCAAACTGCTGAGAGGCTAAGAAGTATCCACCTAAATGTAGACTGAGGTTTTCACAAAAATCCGAATATTCAACCTCTTCAAATTTACGTCCGTAATTTTTATTTCTAGGATATGCACTATTAACAAGTGCGTCAATATGATGAAATCTTAATTCAAGTTCATTTATTGCTTTGTTGATTGAAGTCTTTGACGTTATATCCATCTCAACGGCAGAAATAGAATCTACACCAAGCTCATCATTAATTTCCTTTGCTGCACTCTCAGCCGCCTCAATTCTAATATCAGCGATGACTGGTGCACCGCCCTGCATAGCAATTGCTCGCGCAAATTCCTTGCCTAGCAGGCCAGCACCCCCAGTAATAACTACCCTCAACCCAGTCAAGTCAAATACATTGACGGTAGGTCCATTTATTGAACGACTCATATACCAAATACTCCGTGATAAAAATAAATGCAATTACGCCAATCGCATTTATTAATAAGATCCCTTTAAAAAAGATTGAGCTAAAATTTGCTATAGATCAGTTGTACTTTCTAAAAACAGACTTGATAGCGGGCCCATCCAGATATCTATCTACACTCTCATCGATCGCTTTCTTATAAATTGCAAGAGCCTTATCTGCCGCATTGAGAGTTATATCCAATTCGACATCCCCATGGGCTAAGCTTACAGCTATCCAAGGCATCAGGACGCCCTGACGAATCATTTCCTGGCTAAATAAAGTCCGAAAATCAAATGATGCATTACCTAGAGAATCTAGAGTCAGATAACTTAAAGATATGGCAGGACCATCTACCTTGAAGTGATCAGAAACGCCATGACGATCAGCTATCTCAGTCAATCCCTCCTTTAGCTTCCTGCCAAAGTCCCAAAGATGTTGGCATACGTCTCGCTCCTCATAAATTTTTACAGTTTCTATAAAAGCACCTAAACCAGACATTTCGCCACCATGAGTAGTTGAGAGCAAAAATGTTCGCTCTTCACCTGGCACATTTATCGTACCGACATCCATAACTTCTCGTCGCCCACCTACTGCCGCCACTGAAAATCCATTGGCCATACCTTTGCCAAATGTGGTCAGATCTGGGGAAACTCCAAAATAAGTTTGAGCACCCTTCAAGTGCCACCTAAATCCTGTAATCATTTCATCAAGAATAAATAAACTACCTTGGCTATGACAAAGGCTTTGTAACTGATGTAAAAAATTTTCAGTACGGTTTGGGCATTTAGCACAAGGATTTTCGTAGGTTAACTCTTTAGTGCATACAGTCGGGCAAGGTGTCTGCGTTGTGGCAGCCTCAAGCATGACAGCAGCAATCTCCCCAGGATGGTCAGAGAAAAGTTTTTCTAATGAGGCAATATTTCCATACTCAAATATCAGCGTTGAACCTGCACCTCCATCAGGAATCCCTCGCTTAAGTTCGGTAGTCCCGATAAACCAATCATCAAATGAGAAGAAGGGCTGCTGCTTTGGAATGCATACATAGCGTCGACCTGTATAGGCACGTGCAATTTTTATTGCTGCTGTTGTTGCATTAGAGCCATTTTTTCCAAACTTAACCATCTCAACTGAGGGAATTAGCTTCGTCATAAGTTCAGCCGCCTCTAACTCAACAAGAGATGCCCTAGTTAAATTATTTCCTTGTCGAATTTCACGTATAGCAGCTTCATTAACAGAAGGGAAAGAATAACCAAGTGTGACTGCTCGCAATGCCATACCATAGTCAAGATATTTATTTCCCGCAGGGTCCCATACGTACGCACCCTCACCCCTCTGAAGAATTTGCGGGGCATTTGAAGGAAATTGATCATCACCTCTGGAGTAGGTATGTGCACCCCCCGGTATAACATGATGCAATCTTTTGCTGAAATTTGTCATAGCATCTCCGAAAAGTAGTTAGGCTCGCCAAACAGTCATTACATCAAGCGCTGATCGAATTATGAAGTCACGAGGATTGCCAATATAAACAACATTCTTATCTAAGCTCTTATCCAGCAGTAATGATTCTGCAGCCAATGTACAGTTACTGTTAAGCGTGCAATCCCCCAAAACAGAAGAACCCGGGCGTAATGTCGTATAGGGTCCAAGCTTTGGGTATATATCATGATTGCTACCAACTCCACAACGCTGATACACCATAAAGTAATCAGCGTATGTCCCGCGGCCAAGTACAGTTCCCAAGGGGTGCACAAACATAAATATTGATGGTAGCTCAATTTCGTAAAACGCATCAATTCCGTGCAGTAGTTTATTCAATAGAAATAGTTTAGAGGCTAAGTCACGTGGCGCTCTCATGTTGTATGCTGTATTACACAGAAAATACAAAAACATTGCATACTGATCACTGTGTAAATGATTAAAAACAGCACCGTTGCCATCAAAGAAATACCTATTATTTATATGAGCGAAACAGTGCTCTAAACGCTTTAAACACTCAGGTAAAAGGGCTCGTATATCGTCAATATATGACTGTTGCCCATCATCAAAGAAAGTGTTAACTTGGTGAGCTACATATTTCGAGAGTAGCACTGGATTTAATGTTAAGCGAACGATATAACTCATATATTTCCCTACTGTGTAGCGCTTCGTACTGGCAGGCCCCGCTCAAGCAAATGACTGCGAACACGCTCAAAACCTTTACCAATAAAATTGAAAAGATTTCCTGTGGCAGCAGCATCAATACCAGGTATTGCAAGAACATCAGAAAAGTGCTCCGGCTTTCCAGCGCCGCCCGCAATAATTAAAGGCACTGAAAATCGCCCAAGTGAATGCCGCACTAAATTCATATCAAAACCAGTTCCAGTACCATCTTGGTCAATACTATTAATGATAATTTCTCCAACCCCTAAATTAACTGCTTTATTAATATGATCTACTAAAGCTAATCCTTCTAGCTCACCATTTGTAATACGAGAAAGATAAATACCTTGACTAGAAATCACATCAATAGAGGCGACTACCGCCTGAGCTCCAAAATGAACAACGCATTCACGAACTAATTCAGGCTGAGTTATGAGAGGCGTATTAAAGAGCACCTTATCGGCCCCCATTTCAAAACATCTACTGACTTGTTCAGCACTACGCAAGCCCCCTCCAATTGTCAATGGCACAAAAGTCTCTTTCATTAAATAGGTAAGTGAATTAGCTAGATAATCCCAACTAGTCTTATTATCATAAGATTCTCTAGTCACATCTAATACAATAATCTCATCAATATATTTACCAATAGATTTAAAGCGAAACTTATCAATAAGCCATCTGACATCCCCTACTCGCTGAAGACGAAAGTTCCGACTTAGAAAAAAGTCGCCGCCGCTATAGTAAAGAATAAAAATTAAGCGTTTTTTGAGCATAGTAAAAATTGCTTCAACAACGTGAGTCCAATCTCACCCGATTTCTCCGGATGAAATTGAGTGGCAAATATGTTCTCTTTTTGCAAGGCTGCAACAAACTGAGCGCCCTCATACTCTGAAGAAGCAATAGGATATTCCAGTGAAGAAGTGGGCAGTGCATAGGAATGAACAAAATAAAAATCTCCACCCAAAATTCCACTCAAAAAAGGAGATTTAGAACTGACGGATTGAATAGAATTAAATCCAACATGTGGAACTTTTCCAGAGCAGCCAAGCCTGCGAAGATTAACAACTAAGCCTGGAATTAAGCCAAGCCCTGAGAGGTTACCCTCTTCACTACCATGCGATAGCATCTGCATGCCAAGACAGATTCCCAATAGAGGGCGTCCATTTCCAGCATAAGATTTAACGGCTTGCGCAAAACCAGATTTGTGAATTGCAGTCATTGCCGAATTAAAGGCGCCCACTCCCGGGAGGACAATTGCGTCGCATGAATACAGCTCTTCGGGATGGCTAATAACCTCAACTTTGGCGCCAATATAAGAAAATGCATTTTTCAGCGAACCAATATTACCAATTTGGCAATCAATAATGCCGATCATATATTTATCGGATCTCGAAGATTGGTTGCCACAGGCGACCCACCTTATGGAATAAAGACTTATTGACGTGCCGATCCAAAACCTCAAAGAATTCAGCCTCCGTCATTTGAAAGTACTCTAGGTACAAAGGAAGGTACTCCTCGGGAAAGTGATTGTCGTAAAGATTAACCAATTCAATGCCTTGATCACGGGTTAATGCACCACGTCGAATATCAATTCCCACATCTTGCGTTCCGCGACCAAAGCCAAACTTTTGGTACATCATGTAAGTATGCAAGTCATAGAGTAAATTGTCGTTCTGAGAGAAATTAGTATACGTTCCTGTATTTTGCTCATTTCGCTCCTCAAGGCCGCAAAACTCCTTTGCAACCAAGTAATTTCTATAAGAATCCCAGTTTTCAAAATATGACCAGTGCGCCAATTCAATATTGGACTGATCACCGTCTTCAAAATCCCAAAAATATGACTCGTGTTTATTAAGTCCTTTAAAGGTTTCGCAAACACGCCCCTCTAGATAAACGCGCTTTACAAACTCAGCCGAGAAGGTAGCTTTAAACTTTGATTCGGTTGAGCCGCCATATTCGATTTCTCCATCTTCTCCATACATTATTAAGTCAATGTTAAAGCCGCGAGCAATACGAATAACGCTAGTGAAAATTGCTGTTGTCCAACCATAAAGTGGTCGTCCCTGATCAATAAATCCGCGTTTATTCAATAACCTCATTGACTCAAGTGGTGGGTTTACCTCAATCAGCGGAAAGCCGGCTTTCTTAAAATTTTCAATATTCCGGTAGCCTATTTCAGATCGTAGTGGTGGATGCACCGTGACGCATAAGGGATTCAAGCCGAAACGAGATCGACAAGAATGTGCCACATACGACCCATCTTTACCGCCGCTTACAGGAACAATTAAGTCATAACTATCAGGTTTTCTATGTTTTTGAAATAAGGACTCTAGCTCACGCATACGAGGAGCCCAATCAAATGTCTTTTTCTCATCGCTCCAGACACATGCATTGCAGCGGCCTTGCGCATCAAACTCTATGCGATTTCGTGTCGACATATTCAAGCAACTGCTACACCAAAAGACATTTTTACTCATTTGATATTTCCAGATTTATCAAAAAACTAACAACTTCATAAATAAAAGCAATCGACTAAATTTTGCTACATTTACGCAATTCGTCACGCCATTTAATTACAGCCTCAATTACAATAAAATCAAATAAATCATCAACTTCAATAGACTTCCATCGCGGCACCTCATACCCGAGGGTGCGATTATGATAAAAACTTTTATTGCGTCTAAAAGCATCTACCCGCGAAATATACAGGGAACCCTCGAGGAAATATAATGGTTCAATGTCTTGACGCCTACGAAGCAAAGAGAAATTAGGAGCCGCATAAGGACTAAGCAGGCCATTTTTCCCAACTCGAACATCGTATTCAGGATGCATTGCTTCAACATGACTTATTCCGACAATTGCATCTGCCACATTACCTACAGAAACTAACTTAGAAAAAGCAGCATCAATATCACTAGACTCCGTAAGGGGTGAGGTTGGCTCCAATAACATTACATAATCAAATTCTTCCCCCTGATCTGCGAGGGCATCCAAAGCATGCATTACCACATCCATACTTGATGCTGTATCGCTTGCAAGAAAAGCGGGGCGCGTAAATGGAACATCTGCCCCAGCGTCACGAGCAACACCTGCAATCCTCTCATCGTCAGTAGAGACAATTACCCGACTGACAGAGTTCGCACCTAAGGCAGCGGAAATTGGCCACGTGATTAAAGGTCTACCATTAAGCTGGCGCAAATTCTTGCCTGGCAACCCTTTTGAGCCGCTACGTGCAGGAATAATTGCGAGAGTATTTTTTTTATCGCCCATGGATCTATTTAAATGGCGATCAATCTATGTATTTACTCTGACCAAATCCTCTGGCCTACCAACATCAAGCCAGGGTTCGTGCATAGGATATGCGACAGTAACCCCAAGGTCTTTTCTAACTCTCTCGAAGAGCATTGGCATGTCACAGTATTGATTTTCTTCTAAAGTCGCCAATACCCTAGGATCAAGGACATAGATACCAGCATTGATATGGCTACGATAAACAGGCTTTTCATCAAAGCCCTGTATTTCCAATCCCTTCACCTTTACAACCCCAAACTGATTCTGCAGCTCATATTGACGAACTGCCATTGTTGCAATGGCACCGTGCCTCAAATGAAAGTCCAAAATATCGCTATAACGCACGTCTGTTAGGACATCTCCATTTGTTACAACAATAGGCGCTTCAAGATTTTTAGTTAACATACTCAAAGAGCCAGCCGTCCCAAGAGGGGCAAGCTCACGCAAATAGCTGATGTTAACTCCCAAATCTTGACCATCGCCGAAATAGTCTTCTATCATGTGCCCAAGATAGTTAATTGAAATTACGAAATTGCTAAATCCATCAGCCTTACTATTCTCAATTATTCGTTCTAGCATAGGCTTACCACCAACCTTAAGCATTGGCTTAGGGCAGTCATGAGTATGGGGGTGCATTCTTGTACCCCGTCCACCAGCCATAATCACCATCAAATTACTAAGCTCATTGGGGGATAGCGCTGCATCCCATAGGTATAAACCAACTACTTTACCGCTCGAGGCAACTACTGGTAATTGATGGATTTTATTAGCCCGCATTAGCTGAAGCGCACTCTCTCTCCCAATCTCAGGCGGCGCAATTAAGGGATTTCGCTGGAAAATATCATTAATTTTGGTGTCGATTGATAACCCTCTTAAAAAGGCACGCCTAATATCACCATCTGTTAGCGTGCCCAACAACACTTCATCGTCAGATACAACCAAGACAATTTGTGCCGCAGAAATCTCTAGGCTCCGTATGGCTTGCTTAATAGTTGAGCCAAGCGGTAACATTGCATTACGCCAGGTTTGTGATTGATTAGAGATCATATTAATTTAGAGTCTAACACTAGGATTATCAACTTTTGCAAGGCTATCAAAAGATTCCGGAAAATCATAAAATTGTTTTTTTAAAATTCCCTCTAAAGAATGCTCACCAATTATCTTTGCAATCTTAGCGGAAGCACCTCCATTTCCATAAGGATTAATTGTGTTCTTTAGCGAATCCCTGAAATGAGAGTCATAGAGCAAGCTAATTGCTTTTTTTATATCAAGTTTATTTGGTGAGCAGTGAATAACACTAGTTGCCGAAACTCTACCTTTTTGACGGTCACCTATATTAATGGTCCCGATACCCATGCTTGGAGCCTCCGCAATACCACTTGAAGAGTTTCCAACAACACCATCTACAAACTGCATACAAGAGACATATCTTAGCTGACCCAAAGAGGTGTATGCACGGGAATTGGGGTGACGATGAACAAATTTTTCAATCATTGCTCTTAGGTCACTAGCTCCATTGTCAGCATTTGGCATCGTAAATATTAAATTTATTTCATTAAGATCATCAAGAGCATCAAGCAAAGCCTTTAATTGACTCAAAGAACTTTCGCCATCCAGGGTAACGGGATGAAATGTAATCAGAAGATTTTTATTTCCAAACTTAAAATTTAATGAATTTTCCAAGCTCGCTCGATCTAGCAGCTTAGTTCTTTTAATTGCATCTATCCCCAGCCCGCCAACATCAAATACTCTTTGGGGCTGCTCTCCCAACTGCATTACTCGACGAGCATATTCTGGTGATGCAACAAAGTGAAGATGGGACATTTTGGTGAGAGAGTGACGAATAGCTTCATCAAATGCACCTTCCGTAGTTTCACCACCATGTATATGCGCTAAGGGTATGCCTGCAATAAGTGCGGCTGTAGCAGCAGGAATTAATTCAAACCTATCCCCTAGAATTACCACTAAATCTGGCGCAAGATAGTTGTAAGCATCCGCAAAACCGATAGTCCCAAGTCCAATTGATTTCGTAATTGAAATTGCACTATCAGAACTCAGTAACATTTCCACTTTTTTATTAATCTTAAAACCTTCTTGCTCAATCTCTTTGTATGTATAACCATGCTCTGAGGATAAGTGCATACCTGTTGCAATAATTTGCAAATCCATGCCTGGTGCAACAGCAATATCATGCATCAGCCATCGCAGTAAACCAAACTCAGCCCTAGATCCAGTGACTACGCAAATTTTTCTTTTCATAACACGATGAACTCATCGACTGAAAAATTCCGCTGCGCAATTTTTCCAATCACATTATCCCAGTACATTGGAGAAATTCCGCCTCCGGGTCGTTTTGCACAAATATTATCAACTGTAAATAACTGCCCTTTTTTAATTTCAGTCATAGCCACAAGAGACTTACGTGCGACGACAATATTTTTTAATTCACTAGGACTTGGTTGCTTTATTTCAGAACCCAGCGCTTTTTCAATATTTCTTATAGCGCCGACCATTGCAACTAATTCGGCAGGCTCTAAACTTGCCTTATGATCAGGTCCATCCATTAATCGATCAAGAGTAAAGTGTTTTTCGATAACGCTAGCACCCAAGGCAACTGCTGCAATAGGCACCTCTATTCCCATCGTGTGATCAGAGTAACCAATCTTTACCCCAAACTCTTTTTTAATCGTCAACATTGCCTTTAAATTTACCTCATCAATTGGGCATGGATATTCTGTTGTAGCGTGTAAAACAGTAATTTTCGATCTTGCAATACCTTCGGACTCCAAAACATTTAATGCATCTCCTATTTCACCAATAGTTGCCATGCCCGTAGAAAGAATGATCTCCTTTCCAAACCTACAGATATATCTCAAATAGGGTAGGTTGGTAATCTCACCACTTGGAATTTTAAAAATCGGCATACCCAATGCATCAAGCATATCAACGCTTTCAATGTCAAAAGGTGTTGAAAGAAACAATATTCCACTTTTTTTGCAATGCTGGATAATTTTTAGATGCGCAACCTCATCAAGCTCAAGCCTCTCAAGCATACTGTGCTGAGTCTCATCAAGTGATGTAGCTTTCTTTTGATAATTAGCCTTTTCAGCAAATTTACTAACCAATTTACTGGCTTTAAAAGTTTGAAATTTCACCGCATCAGCTCCAGCCTCAATCGCGGCATCAACTAATTTTTTAGCCAACTCTACTGAGCCATTATGATTGACTCCAGCTTCAGCAATTATAAAAACCTTAGGCATCCGTATATCCCGAAAATAAACTTCCAGATTTCACAAAATCGTTTGCATTTATTTGCACCGCCTCCCGAACAACAGAATTACTGCCAATAAACGTACCTCGCCCAACTGTAACACCTCCGTTAATTACAGCACCAGTTGAAATATGGCAATGGTCTCCAACCTTTGAGTCATGCTCGATTAAAGCTTTAGTATTAATAATGCAATTTTGACCAATTTTTACATGAGCATTAACCAGGGAATCATGCATGACTATCGTTCCTGAGCTAATCACCGCATGCTGAGAAACATACGCTCTCGGAGAGACAATTACGGGCAATTTATATCCAAGTAATATCAAGTTGTCATAGAGTTTTATTCGATCTATTGGCGTGCTGATTTGACCGATAGTTACAAACGCGTACTGATAAATTTTTTGTAGTTCAGGTAAGTCTTCATCACTACCTAATACTGGATACCCCAGTATTGTTTTATCATTTTTTTTTTCGTCAACTATCCCAGCAATTTGAAATCTATTCTCCTGCTCTATAACATCAATAACAGAAATGCAATGACCGCCGCCACCAACAAGAATTATTTTTGGCTTCATTAAGACCTCGCGCTACTAGGGATATTGATAACTCGATCTTCAAGCCACATTACATTTGATAAGTCCTCAGACTGGCAATCCTTAAACATTGCCAGTTTATTCATTAAACGCCAAATTGGCCTGCACATTACACCTGCATCATTAAGGCTATTCAAATAAAAATCTCTCTGCAATCGATCCTTTAGCACAAGTGCATTCAGCCAATAATTTGAATGTCCTCCATTTATCTCTTTTGCAAGCCGCAAATCTGTGCCAGAGAAAAAATTTTCATACTCAACAGCTATCTCACGCTTACTTTTTAATTGGAGGGCCAGAGACTCCATTTGCGCACAACCTAATGCCGCATTTAGATTGGGTAACCTATAGTTGTAACCGACTTCATCGTGAATGAATTCGTATGGATGGGTGATTTTTGCGGTTGTTGTGATGTGTTTAGCGCGCCTCGCTAAATCCGCATCATTAGTAATGATCATTCCACCACCGCCAGTAGTGATAGTCTTATTTCCGTTGAAGCTTAAGGTTCCCACCCTACCAAAAGTGCCGGTATGCCTACCTTTAAAGTAACTTCCCAGACTTTCTGCGGCATCCTCTACCAAGGGCACATTAAATTCTTGGCAAATAGTTGCAATTTGCTCAATGCGGCAAGGTAACCCAAACGTATGCATTGGCACAACAGCTGCTATTTTTTTACCAGTAATAGCATTTATACATTTTCCCAATTCTTGATAAGTATGTAAACTTAAAAACGTTCTCAAGCTCTCGGGACTCATCCCCATAGAATCAAGGTCTACATCCACGAAAATGGGCTTGGCACTGCAGTAACTAATCGCGTTGCATGTTGCAATAAAGGAAAGTGGTTGAGTAATCACCTCATCTCCAGAATCTACTCCAACTAATTTGAGTGCTATGTGCAATGCAGCAGTACCATTAACAGTAGCTACAGCGTACCTAGCGCCAGTAAATTCACAAATCATTGATTCAAATTGATCAACAAATTTTCCCACGCTGGATACAAAAGTTGAATCTATACAATCTAAAAGATATTTTTTTTCATTTCCTAAAAATCTTGGCTCATGCAAGGGAATAAATTTTTCAGTTTTATATAACCCTCGGATAAATTCAATGACGGCTTGATGAGAATTGTCCATTCTTACATTTTCCCATCGAGATATTTTCCAACCTCTTTATGATCAAAGTTAGGGATCATTTCGCCAAATAGGGATACAAGATCTTCCTTACCCCAGCCCTTAAAAGACTTCAGCTCATTAATTTTTAACAGGAAATACTCTAAAGCTTGCTGATCAAAAACTGGTGCATTCTTAATCACCCCAAGATGCGGATAGCGATCCAAATCCAAAATCTCATTTTGAGTAAAAAATTCCTCAAAATCTTTTTCACCCGTTGTATCGCTGTCAGAAAATAGGCATGGCCACTTTCCTTGCTGTGGAAGAGACTGAGCTAATTCTCTTGCCTCGTCTTCCGAATCACATAAATGAGGCTCATAACCATTCTGATTAAGGTACTTCACAGCAATTTCAGCGAAAGTGATGAGATGCAACTCCTCACTTAATTTTGGAAAAAATATATCGCGGTTCTGACCGTAAATACAAGACATTAAACATAACTCACCAGACTCCTTGGAAGTAACAAAATACCGTTTTATATCTTTAGGAGCAACGATGGGTTGTTTTTTTTGTATGCGCTGATTAAACCCATGCAGTAATGAGCCATCAGAAAATGCGACATTGGCAAATCGCGCAGTTGAGATATTAATCTCCAAGCTGCGGCGCATTAAAAACATCTCCATAATACGTTTTGAGGCTCCCATCATATTGACTGGATTTGCAGCCTTATCCGTCGATACACAAAAATATTTCCTAGCGCCATTCTCAATTGATTGGAGCAGCGTTTTTTCAGTATTGAGGATATTGACAGAAACCATACGCATGAGAGTAAAGGGATCTTTTTCACTGCGCACATGTTTTAATGCGGATAGATTTAGGACATAATCGTACTGTCCATCCGCCTCAATAAAAGCATCATATTCAACCGAACCAATATCAAGCGCGAACGTCTGAAAATCACCATCTATATAACCAAATGAGCTTCGAATATCCCTTACAAGCTCAACCATATTGTTTTCACTAATATCGACAACATGCAGCTTTAGAGGATTTCTTTTAAAGATCTCTTTGGTCACCGCCTGTCCAATTGAACCGGCCCCACCAAGCACTAGAAATTTTGAACCAGAAACAATCTTTTGCAGCTCAACCTCATATCTACCAACATCGTCAGAAAATAACTCTTTTTCCCTGCCAATAATAGATAAATCCGATGTCATGTAACTCTTTATCTCTCAGTCATATACTCAAGCCAGCTAATGCCCGATCTCGCGCTATAGTATCACTCATGATTTCAAGCATCACTTCGTGCTGCCACTTTTAATGTTGGCCCAGACTCTTTGCCCCAACAGCACTAGAAGCATTAAGAAAAATGCACCCGCCATTCCACCAGCAGTCGTTTTAAGCATGCCTTTTTTGGTGGCTGTTGGTGCGGTATTGGCATCTAAACTCTTGGTAAAGCGGCTCTTTACCGAGAGGAGTTGGGTGCGCAATTGATCCAAGACTTCTTGCTGCTTGATGTCATCTTTAGGCATTTTGGCGCGCATCTTTGTCTCAACTGCCAAGAGCTCATCGCCTAAGACAACTCCATCAAATGTTTTTTCAGTCAGAGGCATAGCTTCATCTAAGAATATTTTTAACTGGGTGATTTGCGCTAGGCGATCCTTATAGCGCTGCAAAGCTTCTTTGGAAAGATTAATGTCGCTGTTAACTGCGATGATTTGAGTAGCTAGTGGCAAATACTTGGCACCCGAATCCTTAGGATCAACCACCTGATTACTGATGTTATTACCCCCGGGGAAGCGTTTATGTAATTCTTCTAGCGCTTTGGCACGCTGCACTTGGTAACCCATCTCAATCTCGGTGGTGGTAATACGCTTTTGCAAATCGGCTACGGTAGAGATGGTATCGGTCTCGTAGCTATTGAGAATGTTGCGTAATTGCAAGTAAGCGCTACCAGTGCGCAAAAATGTGGCCGCCGTCCTGACATTTTGTATTGCCTTCTCTTTAGTGGAGCCACCTGCCTTGATAGTCAGGCTCAAGATGGTGGTTGAGGCTAAATCGAGGTCTTTACTAATCGCAGCTAGGTCTTTGGTATCTGCCTTGGAGAGGGCATAGCTAGGTACTACATTTTTTTGCCACCACTGCTCGCTTACTAAGGTCTTATAAAACCCGGCTTTACCTTCAGGCGCCTTGCCTTCATCTTCGATTTGCGCAGCTAAATTGGGCAAGTTTTTTTGCAGTGTTTTCCAAGACACTAGATCTAGAGCATAGGTGTTGGTGTTGGTGTTGGTGTTGGTGTTGGGGTTGGTGTTGGTGTTGGTGTTGGTGTGGGTGTTGGTGTTGGTGTTGGAGTTGGTGTTGGCGTTGGG
>JACCDO011853015.1_pt1 | contig 15573 bp, 17 predicted proteins | sample 7446101 | NCBI WGS metagenome assembly JACCDO01 (sample SAMN15323440, study PRJNA562643) | freshwater metagenome | isolation source: river surface water | place: USA:Blue River Watershed | collected 2017-08-16
TGAAATAACCAGTGATACCTCAAATCTTGAAATATCTAACGATACATCAAACCTTGAAATATCTAACGATACATCAAATCTTGAAACCACAGATTGATATCTATAACTATCCAAATATTTTCAAAAATCCTATTTTATAATTTGAGTACATAACTTTTTTATTTTAGAAATTTCTAGAAAACTTTTGAAACTTTAGAAAAATAAAAGTTATGTACTCAAATTATTCCTTGAGATTTTAATATTTCCTGGTTTCTCTAAAATATTATAATATAAATAATATTAGTAAATATAAATAATGGACAACAAACGCATAATAACTATAGACAGATTCTTTTCAATTTGGATTTTTCTTTATACAATCCTATATTTCCTAGGTATCTTTCCATACAATCCTGTAATACTGATTAGCATCGCTTTAATATTCTTCGTATATTCTCTATCTATTATAATACCGCGATTGAACCCGCGATCTCTTTTAATATATTATATTACAATCAATACGATAGGTAAGATAATTCCCTTATTTATCATAATAAATCGCAAAATAACAATATATGATATTATATTTACAGTTTCCTTTATTCTAATGTATGTCGCCTATATGTTTATATTAAAAGAAGATATTTTCTATGTATATACAGATTATATAGAGTTCATAATAGACCGCGATAACGCCCGAGAAGGCGCAATTTATCACGAAATAAGCAAGATATTCGCTGACTTATTCTGAACCCTCTAATATGTAAAAAGAATATTTTCTTTGTACTGAAACTATTATCCGCACTGATATATGTATATATCATCTTTTAAATGCTGAAATTTCTTATTTAAAAATGTAGGGTCTGATGTATTTCTGTCATATACTTGAATAAATCCTTGTGACTCTAAATAAATCCTCATGTTTTCTGTAGTATTGTTATCCGCACCATTATATTGTCTATTTTCTGGTTCTGCCGTTATATACACAACTCTATCCTTCAGATATTCTCCGGCACCTAAAATTATATTATAATCTGACCCTTGAGCGTCTATTTTAATATATTCTATATAAGGAAATCTATTCCAATCAAATATATCAAAAAAATTCTTTAAAGAATATAATCTAGTCTTTATTACGCTATCTATTGGACCTAAATTTATATCAACAGGAGGATATACACTAGATGTTCCACAATCATTCTTCATTTGATAAAAATTAACTTCGGTTATTCCTTCGGATTTTGGATTACCTAATGCCACAGGAATTAAGCAAAAATTATTTTTAAGATTAAAATCACTTATAGGTTTTCCGTGTTCCACGTGCCTCTTTTTAATATTACCCTCTTTTATTGTTCTTATACAATCGTTGTTTGGTTCAAATCCAAAAACATATAAATTTTCATCATTCTCTAACCAATTCTGCGAATGTGGGCAGCTATATGATAATCCTATATCTATCTTTATTTTTCTTATACTATCAGGAATATTACAGAAAGATACGTGGTTTTCCATTATATTATTGTTCAACTATTTCCTTATATACCCTTCAGATACATACTATTTTACTGTAATGTTTTTTGTAAATTATAATATTTATTAAAAATTTCATTATTTTTAGTTATAGTGTCAATTAATGCAGATATTATTTGTTGAAATATTTGATGTATCATAATTTTTTTGTTAATTATCATTAGAATAAAAAAATTATTTAATTTATCATCTTTATTAGAATAATTATATTTTGTATATTTGCCATCTGTAAATTTATAATAATTAACATCATCATCATCATTTAGTATTGCTATTCCATTAGAATAATAACTATTAATATACTTTTTAACTAACATAACTTTATTATTATAATTCTGGTCTGTTATTGTAGTATGGTTAATATTATCTACATATGTATTTATATCAGTTGGATTATTATAAATATTGTTGATTAATTCTTCAATAAAACTATATAATAATTTTTTAAATAACTCTTCTAATTTATTATTTTTGGTTTCATTGACTGACGAGTTTAATTTATTGTCTTGGTTTACAAGAGTTGATAAAGATCGCTTTAATAGGGCGTTTATTCTTCTGATTCTTTTACTCGGAATACTATCACTGTCTTCAGTGTCTTCAGTATATTGTAGACCCTTACAATTTGTAATACTAAGTTGTAGAATACAACCATCTTTTTCATTTTGCAAATCGTTATTTAATTTTAAAATTGCTTGTTTTGCTGTTGTTGCTGCTTCTGCTGCTCTTTTTGCTTCTGCTGCTTCTGCTTCTGCTTCTGCTTGTTCTGCTGCTCTTTTTGCTTCTGCTGCTCTTTTTGCTGCTGCTGCTCTTTTTGCTGCTGCTCTTTTTGCTGCTGCTGGTGCTTTTAACAGGTTTTTTAGCAGTATACTTCTTCCTCTTTTCGGCATTAATATATCTACTTATATATAAATAATATAAAATATAAGCATAATAGTACTAATTAAGCAAAAATTGATACGATTTATATAATTCCTTTGTAAATAAAGAATGTCTTCTTTCTCGTACGAGTATGAAAAGTACTTATGTGATGCTAATGGTGTTAAGGATATGGTACTTAAATATGGAGTAGCGATATGTCCTATATTAGATGATAATGAGTGTGATAATATGATTAAAAATAAATGGGATATATTAGAAAAATTAACTGAAAAATTTGAAGTACCTATTGATAGGAATAATAAAGCAACTTATAAACAGATTATTGAATTATTTCCAAATCATAAAATGTTGATACAGCATTGGAAAATAGGGCATTCTAAATTGGTTTGGGAAGTAAGACAAAACAAAAAAGTAATAGATGTTTATAAAAAGATTTGGAACACTGAAGATTTGATTGTTAGTTTTGATGGCGCGAGTATCTATATTTTAGATAAACCTACGCGCGAGTCTAATTCGTGGTTTCACGTGGATCAAAGTTATACGAGAAATAATTTTGAATGTATCCAAAGTTGGATTAATGGATATGATACAAAAGAAGGCGATGCTACTCTAGTTATATTAGAAAATAGTAATAAGTATCATGAAGATTTTCAGAAAGAGTTCAATATAACTGATAAAAAAGATTGGTATAAATTGAATAGCGAAGAGCAATACAAATTCTATATTAATAAAGGATGTCGTGAAGTTGCTATTAAGTGTCCTCGTGGTTATGGTGTTTTCTGGGATAGTAGAACATTACATTATGGAAATCCTGTACAAAAAACTGCGAATGACGATTATAATTATAGATGTGTAGTATATATATGTATGGTTCCTAGAAATTTTGCTAAAACGAAAGATTTGGAAAAAAGATTAAAGATATTTAATGAGTTGAGAATGACATCTCATTGGCCACATAAACCTAAATTGTTCCCTAAAATTCCTCAAACATATGGAAAAGAGATTAAAAAAATTACCGACATTACTATGGAAGAAGTTAGCGAATATATTACAATTGAAGGTATGAATTTAATCTAATTAGGTAAGTAATTTTATCCAAAAAATATAAAAATATATAATATACCTAATCTAATTATCTGTATTAATTATACATTTTTTACTCTGCCTTCTTGGTGGTCTTCTTTGCCTTTTTGGGTTTCTTTTCCTTCTCCTCCTCCTTCTCCTCCTCCTCCTTTTCCTCCTCCTTGTCTTCGTCAGAAGGTTCCTCCTTCTCCTCTTCCTTCTCCTCCTTATCTACTAGAGTCGCCTTGAACTTGTTCCATTCTTCGGCAAGTTTAGTAAATCTTTCGGTGTTAGAGAGTTCGGGAAACTCTTCCTTAATCCTATCCTGATTATCCTTAATAAACTGCTGATACTTATTGAGAGGCTTCTTGGGTTTCTCGTTGCCATCTTCATCAAGATTATCCTTCTTTTTCTTCTTGTCATTCTTCTTCTTTTCGGCATTTTCAGTTTTCTCCTTCTTCATTTCCTCCTTGAGTTCCTTCATAATATTCTTGAAATACTCGTCGATTTCCTTCTTTGTATTGAGTTCATCGGGCATATCCATCATGCGCTCCTTGAGAGCAACGGCGAAAGTAGTAGTAGCAGTACCGGCGGCCATTCTTCTTAAACTGTTGTTGGGTGAAACACGAAACTGCTTTTGAAGACTTGACTATAGACGCGTAGAGCAACTGGTAGAGCGTAGAGCGTAGAGCGACTGTGGTTTTGACTATGAAAGTAATAATAATAATCTATCTTGGTGTCAATTTTTATCTAAAAATTGAAAAAATATAACAAATTTATTCTTTAACATAAAAATTGATTATCATATAAACTAATCGTTTATCATATTAACTATAATATATTATGAGTGCGCAAAATAAAGAATTGAAATTTATAGATTTATTTTGTGGAATCGGAGGATTTCATCAAGCATTAATTAGACATAATTATAAATGTGTTATGGCATGTGATATTGATGAGAAATGTAGAGAAATTTACAAAGAAAATTATGGCATAATACCAGAAAAAGATATTAAGAAGGTAGATGAAAAAACATTACCAGATTTTGATATTCTATGCGCTGGATTTCCATGTCAATCATATTCAAATGCGGGAAAAAAGGGTAATCTAAATGACCCGCGAGGAACATTATTTGAAGACATATTAAGAATAGCGAATGAGAAAAAACCTATATTTATGTTTTTAGAAAATGTAAAACATATAAAAAAAATAGACAACGGGAATACGTTTAATCACATAATTAAAAGAATTAATGAAACAGATTATTATGTTAGTAAAGATGATACTATATTTGAATTATCCCCGCATAATTTAGGTATTCCTCAACAGCGCGAAAGAGTAATTTTTGTTTGTATTCATAAATCTATATATGATAAGGATAAGATTATTAATTTTGAATTACCAAATATACCTATTAACATTGGAAAAATTTTAGAAACCGATAATACACTAACATCTAAATATAAAATCTCGAAAGATGTAGAAAATGTTTTAAACATATGGGACGAAATGATACAAAAATTTGATATTAACGAATCTTTGAGTCCTACGATATTATGTAATGAATTTTATAAAAAATATACAGAAGAAGAATTCGAGAAACTGCCATTATGGAAACAAGATTATATTAACAAGAATAAGAATATATATAATAAATATAAAGAACATTGGGACGAATGGTATAATAAATATAAAGATGTATTGTTAAAAAAAGAAATTAATGGTAAATTAGAATGGCAGGCGGGAAAAAAGAAACGAGAAGATAGTATATGGAATTACTTTATTCAATTGAGGCAATCGGGTATTAGAATTAAGAAAACGAATTATTTCCCCACTTTAGTAGCAATAGTACAGACGCCTATATATGCGAAGGAAAAAAGATATATTACGCCCAGAGAGTGTGCCAGATTACAATCTTTTCCAGAGAACTTCATTATACATAATAATGATAATGTTGCTTATAAACAATTTGGCAATTCTGTTAATGTAGATGTAATTAGTTATATCATAGATTTGACATTGAAATCTTATTGTATTATATAATCATTAAATGGTCATTCATTTATATATCGTGCTTCAGCAAGGGATATTATATTTTTACAAAAATTAGCAAAGTTTTTTATTTAGTAATATGTAAATGTAATAGATATAGAAGATATAGTATGATACAGTTAATATTTATCATATAGATAATATTGATTTTTTTATAAAAAATAATCTTCTTATGTGTATTGTTATAATGAAATGGTAGATATAGTTCTGATATAATTTTCTCTTTGTAGCAATAACTTTCTTTGATAATATCTGAAATCTCGTTTGTATGTACTATGAGACCTCGAATGATATCTTTATTTTTATTTATTATATAAGTATCTAGTAATATTCTAAAAAATCCCGATAAGTGTTTTTGAGAAATTATTGAATTATACGCCTTACATTGAACTAGATATATATGACCGTCGATTGTAGTAAATACAATGTCTATTCCGGTATCCAAAAGTACATTAGAATTTTTTTTAAATTTATTTCTTCTATACTTACCCTTAATTATATCAAGGTCATTGCGCTGAATTATTCCAGAAATTATTAATAAATATTCTGGAACTTCTTCCCACATGTAAATTTCAGAAATATCATAGTAATCTCTCAATCTTTTTTTAACATACTTTTCATATTCATAACCTTTTACACAATTAAAATTAATATAGCAGTTTTTATTTTCTATATATTCGTATTTAATCATAAAATCATTTACATATATTATAATTCACTAATTTTTTAAGTAATATGTGCTTATATCCATATCCATATCCATATCCATATCCATATCCATATCCATATCCATATCCATATCCATAATATCATAATAATATCAACAATATATATTATCTTATATTAGTAATTAGAGCGATATAGTGTATTATTATGTCTAACACATCTAATATATCTAATAAATCCATTGCGCCTAGTGCACCCAATAAACCAACGAACATACTATCATCCAATATAAAGGCTTCTCTTATGAATACTTTGGATAGGGCACGAAAAAAAATAGAAAGGAACAAAGATATATATCTAGATTCTGAACATGAATTATTATGTGAATATTATAATAAATATCAAGAGTTATCGAAGCAGTTTCAGAACGAAAAGACTAAAATATCATATTATACATTTAAAATAGATAAGCATATATTATCTATAAGTCATGACTCTAAAGATGAAATAATATTTAAAGATTATAAGATAACTTATGAAACTTTTCATAATAAATATAATAAAAAGTTTATTAATGAATTATATGTTATAACAAATCAAGCAGATTACGAGTCGTGGATTGAAGAGCAGAATAGATTTATTAAAAGTCTGACACCGGAAGAAATATATACTTTGAGATGTCATACGCACGACGGAGATATAATTGTCAATTATTTTATAAGAAATAATTTTATAATAGATAAGGATATTGATAGAGTTGGATATGGAAATGAAAGAAAATCTACGCTTATAGTTGAAAAAAAACAATTTAATTCCAATAGAGATTACATATTGTTTTATTATCAGATTAAAGAGTATTTATATAGCACTAAAAAAGAGATAACTAAATTATCACGTATTGATTTTGAAAATTACATTATAGCGAATTATAAAGATTTTGAATGGAATAAAATACTATCATTATATATTCGTGATATTAAGAACATATTTAAGAAATGTCCAGTAGTTAAAAAACCTATTGTGATTTATAGAGGTTCCAATGATGATTATTTTCTCAAGAACTCTACTAGAGGAAAATATGTTGCAAATACCCTAACCAGTAATACTCTAAATCCTAAAGTCGCCATAGGATATTCAGGTATCAATTGTTGTACTATGCGTGTTAAATTATCAAAAGGATGTTTGGCAATATTAATAGACAATGTTAGTGCTTACGAAGGAGAAGATGAAATACTCCTACCTTTTAACACTAAATATCAAATAGATTACGCAAGACATTCTATAAATCATTATAAAAACAATGTAATATGTCCCGATGAAACAATTGCTAAAAAAATAATAGTCACAGATTTATCTGTAATACCGCAAAATAAATCTAAACAACTAACAAAAATAACGACGCGCGCATCAAAATCTTCTTCCTCAAAATATTATTCTCCTAAATCTACCTATTCCTCTTCCAAATATTATTCAGCATCGCAATAAATGTATGTATAAATACATTTATATTATAAAAAATAATAATCACTCTCAACGGGACTCGAACCCGCGACCACTTGGTTAAAAGCCAAGCGCTCTGCCTACTGAGCTATGAGAGCATTACGAACATCCGAATAAACATGAATATGAATATGAATATGAACATAAAGAAACACAAATACACAGCGAATATCTAATATAATACACAAATATTATATTAAATATTCATATTATATATAATAAGATACCCTTATATATTTTTATTAGTATTTAGTATATTATCTAGTAAATAAAATGAACCAATTTTGCTGTTCCCAAGTTATAGTATGATTTACAGTAATATTTTCTGCCAATTTGCGAATGCTATTGTAATCGTGTATATAATAGTATCTTTTGATGATATTTTCTTTATCTAACTTCCAATCGACATAATTTGCGCCAACTACAAAATCTCTACTATCACTTTTGGTATTCTTGAATATGCTAGATTTCGCAATACCGTCTTTATAGTTTGTATCTTCGATATCTTGTATAGATTTCTCTTTTGACCAGAATGATATTAGCAATTTACCACGCGAATCTAAACAATTATACAAATTATTAATAGCGACTATTTGCTCGTCAAATGTCTGTAGATGATGTAAGACGGCAATTGAAATTATTTTATTATATTTTTTATTTACATTCATGTTTAATACATCTTGATAATATACATTGAGACCTTTATTTTTACATATATCTAATAAATTTTTAGAAATATCAAACCCTTCGCTATGATATCCTAGAGATTGGGCGTATATCATGTTTTTACCATTGCCACACCCGCAATCTAGCAACGTATTATTTGTATTATGATATATCTCATTATCTAATAGAAAATGTTTAACATTATTCCATATTCTAACGCGCGAATTATCAAATACTTTTGAAATTATATTATATTGGCTTGCTATTTGTTTGTTATGATTATTCATTACAAATAATATATTATATTCTTTCTTTATATGTAGTAATAATGCTATTATTATATTATTTATTTGTTAACATCATATGGGGTATTTCTCCAATATTTGAAAAATATTTATTAAGAAAAATAAACATCTTATCATTTATCATATTGGGTTCAGCAATCCAATTTTTAGCAGCATTATTATTAATGCTATATATTAATAATTCAACAATAATTATTGATACTAAAGCAATATTAAATGACAGTAGCATTATAATAGCAATATTTTTTATAACAATATTATTATTTATTTCAAAATATATATATTTATATATTGTTAATCACGATAAATCTATCGCTTTAGTTGCTATATTAACATCGTTATATCCAGTATTAACTTTGATATTTGGTTATCTTTACTTGAATGAAACAATAACTATTGAAGAGTTCGTCGGTTTTATTCTAATATTATTTGGAATATTACTAATAAACTATTCGAGTAATAATAAACTTCATATGATTTCTAAAGATGTTTAATAAATCATGTGTTTTATAATCAGAAACTGTAATAATAAAGTTTTTATATTTTACATATTTTTTGATATACAATATATAAAAATTATAATAAGTAAGTTAATAAGAATAGAATATTATGATTATAAGTAGGGTTATATCAGGATACGCTTATAATATTGTAAAGAGACTACTTCCAAAAATATCAGAAACAGAAAAAGCAGCATTGAATTCAGGAAGCGTATCTATAGACGGTGATATATTTTCAGGACATCTAGATATAGAAAAAATAGTTTCTAAATACAAAATATCGTTGAGAGAAGATGAATTATCCTTTTTACAAAAAGAAACTAATAAATTATGCGATATCATAGATAATGATAAAATTGAAAAAAATCAAAATTTATCAGAAGAGACATGGAATTATATTAAAAAAAATAATTTTATGGGATTAGTAATACCTGCTAAATATAATGGTAAGGGTTTTAGTCCTCACGCCCACTCTTTAATTGTAGAAAAAATAGCGGGGCGCAATATTGCTACGGCAGTATCAGTAATGGTTCCTAATTCTCTGGGACCAGGAGAATTACTATATCATTATGGAACTGAAGAACAAAAGAATTATTATCTTCCAAAATTAGCAGACGGAACTCATGTACCATGCTTTGGATTAACAACGGAAACTTCTGGTTCCGATGCTGCTTCTATGAATGACCGAGGTATAGTAGTAGAAGAAAATGGAATTTTAGGAATACGGATAACATTTTCAAAAAGATATATAACTCTTGCTCCTGTAGCATCGTTAATAGGTCTAGCGTTTAAATTAAGCGACCCTAATAAACTGCTTACGAAAGGTAAAGAAGGGATTACTGTAGTTTTATTAGAAAAAGATAAATATAAAGAGATTGACATAGGAAATCGTCATAATCCTTTAAATATAGGATTTATGAATGGAACTATAAGAGGCACTGATATATTCGTGCCAATGACATGCGTAATTGGAGGAGAAGAGAAATGTGGTTTAGGATGGAAAATGCTTATGGAATCTTTAGGAGAAGGAAGAGGCATATCTCTGCCCGCGATGTCCATAGCAACCGCTAAACTATGTACATTTGGTGTAGGTGGATATGCGAGAATAAGAAAACAGTTCAATATTCCTATAGCGGAAATGGAAGGGATTAAAGAAAAATTAGCGATAATTGCTGGAATAAATTATAAACTATTAGCAGCACAATCATTATTTAATGCTATCTTGGCGAATAATGAAAAACCACCAGTATTATCAGCAATTATGAAATATAAATTTACAGAATATGGGCGCATAACTGTAAATAATGGAATGGATATTATGGGTGGAGCAGGTATATGTAAAGGTTCCATGAATTTTCTAGCATCTAATTATATTGCAACGCCTGTCGCGATTACTGTCGAGGGTTCTAATACTCTTACACGTTCGTTAATAATATTTGGTCAGGGTTTAAATCGTTCGCATCCGCATTTATTAAATATTATTACAAGTATTGAAAATAATGATAAAAAAGGGTTTAATGAACATTTTAATAAAATAATATATCACACATTTAATAATTTAGTAAAATCAGTTTATTACGGAATATCTCTTAAAATATCTAGAAATAAAAATGATATATCAAGATATCACGAGATACAATTAAATAGACATGTAGCAAATTTTGCTTTTATTGCGAATATGGGATTACTTATGGGAGGAAAGATAAAGACAGCAGAATATATATCAGGGAGATATGCTGATATATTATCAGATATATATATGTCTTATGCATGCCTATGGTATTATAAACAACACCAAGATATAAAAGATATTGATAAAATATTATCTTATTCATTAAATAATTATTATTACAATATAGAAAATAATATATATCGTATATCTGATAATTTCCCTATACCTATAATTAGATATCTCATAAAAATAATAACTTACCCGTTTGGTAGACAATATTATGAGAATGATGATAAATTAACTAGTGCGGTCTCAAATATTATAACGACACCCACAGAATTAAGAAAAGTCCTCACGTATAACATGTATATTTCAAATAATGAAGAAGATAGAATAAGACAGATAAATGATGCTTTTGAAATATGTTATAATATAGACAAATCTATAAAAAACAGAGAAGATTGTGATATAATTAAATTAAATAAATCGATAGAATTAAGAGAAAAAATAATAAAAGTAAATGAATATAAAAAAGAAGAATTCTAAATATTATTTACCAGACATCATTCTTTAATTCCTTGTATCTAGTAATTTTTTTCAATTCAGATAATATATATACTTGATTATCTAGACATTTTTTCATATTATTTTCACTATTCTCTATATGATTTTTTATTACTCCTTCTAATTCTAACATTCTAATATCATTCTTGCTCACTGTATAATGTGTTAAATAGTATCTTAAATTATCAAATAAGGTCCTGATACTCTTAATACTCTTAATAATAATCGGGATAATCATAAAAAATACATACATATATATATGTACATATTCTTAATAGTAAAAATATAAAATATAAAATATAAAATATAAATATAGATATAGATATAGATATAGACTGTGCTACTATCTAACTATAGCATCCTATAGTTATTTACTCGCCCTTCTTGGTGGTCTTCTTGGCCTTTTTGGGTTTCTTTTCCTTTTCCTCATCTTCTTTCGGCTGTTCCTCCTTGTCTTCCTTATCTTCGTCAGACGGTTCCTCCTTCTCCTCTTCCTTCTCCTCCTTATCTACTAGAGTCGCCTTGAACTTGTTCCATTCTTCGGCGAGTTTAGTAAATCTTTCAGTGTTAGAGAGTTCGGGAAACTCTTCCCTAATCCTATCCTGATTATCCTTGATGAACTGCTGATACTTATTGAGCGGCTTCTTGGGTTTCTCGTTGCCATCCTCGTCGAGATTATCCTTCTTTTTCTTCTTGTCATTCTTCTTCTTTTCGGCATTCTCAATTTTCTCCTTCTTCATTTCCTCCTTGAGTTCCTTCATAATATTCTTGAAATACTCATCGATTTCCTTCTTCGTGTTGAGTTCATCGGGCATATCCATCATGCGCTCCTTGAGAGCAACAGCGAAAGTAGCAGCAGTACCGGCGGCCATTCTTCTTAAACTGTTGTTAGGTGAAACTTGAAACTGCTTTTGAAGACTAATTACGCGCGCGTGTAGTTAGATACCGTAGAGAAACTGTAAAGCGAGCGTAGAGCGACTGTGGTTTTGACTATGAAAGTAATAATAATAATCAATCTTGGTATCAATTTTTATCTTAAAAATGCTAAATTATAACAAATTTATCCCAAAATATTTTATATTATAATAATATATTTTATAATTTATACAAAGGATATATAAACAAATAAACAATTAAAATATTAATTATAATGAGTTTTAATAATCAATTGTTAGAAAAATATAATGTTAAATTATTTAGCATAGAATATACCACATATGATATTATAAATGATTTTCTTAAAAATAATCAAAGCGAACAACCTTTTTATATTATAGATTTAGGTGAAATTATTAAATTATATGAGAAATGGACAACTAATTTTCCTAACATCAAACCATATTATGCAGTTAAATGTAATCCCAATCCAGTAATTCTGGATTTGTTATGTTGTCTTGGAACATATTTTGATTGTGCGTCAGAGAATGAAATAAAATCTGTTATAGAATATACGAATGATCCAGATAAAATCATCTTCGCTAATCCTTGTAAGATGTCTTCGCAAATAAAATATGCGAGAGCAAATGATGTCGATATGATGACTTTTGATTGTGAAGAGGAACTTTACAAGATTAAATTATATCATCCATATTCAAAACTTTTACTGCGGTTAGCAGTAGATGATAGTAATAGTGTATGTCAATTTAATTCTAAATTTGGATGTAAAATAGAAAATGTAGAAAAATTAATTACTTTAATGAATACTTTAAATCTAAATCTTGTAGGGTTCAGTTTTCACGTAGGAAGTGGTTGTCGTTCGCTGGATAACTATTATAACGCTATAAAAACTTGTAGAGAAGCCTATGACTTGGCGATAAAGAATAATATCAACATTAATATTATAGATATTGGAGGTGGATTCCCTGGTGTATATTCCGAAAATTGTATAAATATTGACCAGATTGCTGAAACTATCAATAAAGCACAGAAAGAATTTTTTAGCACAGAGATAGAAGAAGAGATAATTCAATTTATTGCAGAACCTGGAAGATATTTTGTAGAAAAGTCGCATATTCTCGTTTTGAATGTAATCGGCAAAAAACGCGAGAAGTATTTAAATAAAGATACAAATGAATTAGAAGAAATTATTATATATTATCTTAATGATGGTGTATATGGTTCATTCAATTGTATATATTTTGACCACAACAATCCTATTATACAACCTTTTAATGAACGTAATGAAAAAATATTATATAAAAGTAAAATATTCGGGCCAACGTGTGATAGTATGGATTTAATTGCAAATGAAATTATGCTTCCCGAATTAGTAGTAGGCGAATGGGTATATGTAGAAAACTTTGGGGCATATACTACTGCGGCTAGTTCATCATTTAACGGATTTATTACAACTGATTATAAATATATACTTCGCAACTAATTCAATCAAAATCTTGATATTATAATAGTATTTGAATGAAAATGAGCGGCGATGTAATGTTATATTTTACAATAGATGATGTTATAAAAAAATATAAGAATAATAATTGGAGTAAAAATGATGAAACCTTTTTACTATCTAATGCTGATAGTATGGAATATTCTACTATAGCCCATACACTAAATAAAAATTACGACGATGTTATATATAGATTGATTAAAAATATAATGTATAAAGAATATGTCAATGATATATTTAATAGAAAATATAGAGATAAAGAAGGTAATAGAATATTAAGACAAAAATATAAATTAGACTATTTGACAGATACAGATGTTGAAAAAATATTTATAAATTAGTATTATGTATGATATTATGACATTCATAACACTAATTTAGAGAATCTACAAATATCGTAGATATTGTACATGTTGATGTGAGACCATTGAATAACGCCATTGTCCCGAATAATATCAATATTACTAAAGGAATCTTATTTATATTTTTATAGGAATATGTAGAATAAAATGTATATCCGCCAATAATTATTATTAAGGAACCTAAAATTATTTGCGTTATTCTCATAATATTATATAGATTGAATTGATTGTCCCCGATTACATTTATTTTTATAGTATTATTATTATTTAATACTACATTATTATGACCTTGTGATAGATTATTAAACTGTAGAGCGTCGCTGACAATTATATTACGATCATTTGCGAAATATTTATTCTTAATAAATTGCGAGCGACTAGCAGAATTACACACGATATATATTTCTTTTTTGTAATTTATATGTTTTCTTATCATATCGACGTTAAACCTTATCATATACATAGGTATATAATATACGTCGTAATTATACGATTTATCAAAACGGCGCGAATAAACCTCATCGCTCTTTCGTATATCTATAAATAAATAATCGCCCATATTTACTATTTGCTAACATTATATTTTATTATTGTATAAATTTGTTCTATTTTTACAATTTTTTTCTAAAAATTGAAAAGTAGATAATTCTTGTTTTATCATTGTTCAACCAATCACTTACATCAAACACTAGCCAACAACTAGCCAACAACTAGCCAACAACTAGCAACAACTAGCCAACAACTAGGCAACAACTAGCCAACAACTAGCCACAACTATAATGGCGAGGAATTATCCGCATATTAAGAACGAAGAACTTAGGGATTTGATTAAAATGTATTGTGATGCCAAGAATATCAGAATTAAATTCTTATATAAAAAAAATAAAGCAGAACTTTATGATATTATTGAACAATATGAGATTATGGATTGGATTGTAGAACCCAAACCTACGCCGCCTCCGTCTCCTAAACCTCGTAAACCTCGCAAACTCAAGAGACGACAGTTTAAGCCTGATAGGTCTAATATGCCAAATATTTCAAGAGATAATATTTACGTTAGTGATAGCGCTACCTTTAAGTATCTCAGCGATTTGAATTGTTTCGATACCATACAATATGCGCATATCAAGCACTGTAAAGAAGATGATATCATCGAGTTCAAGTATAAAAACGTATATGATGAAAACTTTAAGAAGATAAGTACTGTATATATGGGAACTATTGCTGGTTGTGGTTTTAATCACAAAGTAAATTACTAAAAATGTCTGAAAAACTTACAACAAAAAACTATATATATTTTTATATTTTTATTTTCCAGAAATCTTCGGCAGTTATAAATTTCATTCCCATTCTTATAGCGGTTGTTTCATCTGTTTTACGATCACCTACAAATATACATTTTGAAGGATTTAATTTTAAGGTTTCGACAAAATGAACA